>ENA-OQCK01000058-OQCK01000058.1-human-gut-metagenome-genome-assembly--contig:-NODE-58-length-58972-cov-3.097833_pt1 | contig 58972 bp, 73 predicted proteins | sample MGYA00242498_ERZ504578 | MGnify/ENA primary metagenome ERZ504578 (study PRJEB26092, sample SAMD00036229) | human gut metagenome | host: Homo sapiens | study: EMG produced TPA metagenomics assembly of...
ATCGATGATCATCAGGTTGAGGTCACGGATGAAGCCATACCGGGGGCACAGATCAAATACGATATTCAGTTCGAGGCGACAATCCCCATGAAGCAGAAGAAAGCCGATAAGAGCACACCTGCGGATAAGAAAGTTCGCATGATCATCAATCTGGAAAGCCAGGCAAAGGATGATCCCGGTTATCCTCTGATCAAGCGTGCTTTGTATTATTGCAGCAGATTGATGTCAAGACAGAAGCATCCAAAGGATGGATTTCAGCATTCGGATTATGGCAGGATCAGAAAGGTCTGTTCTATCTGGATCTGTATCGGACATAACAATCAAAAGAATGATGTCATTAACACCTATAGGATACAGGAAACATGTGAAACAAAGATTTGGCATGCCGCAAAGGAGGACTATGACTTGCTCACAGCAGTCATGGTGTATCCGAAGAAGGAAGGCGTACGAAAAGCGCAGGATATTCCGAATGCGGTAGAGCAGCAGGATGAGAACAAGCAGAGACTGCTGGAGCTGTTAAAGATTTTGTTTATAAAAAATCTCGTTATAGAGGATAAAAAGGAACAATTACAAAAGACGTATGGTATACTAATGGAGAAGGAGATAGATCAGGAGGTCATGACGATGTGCAACTTTAGCGATTTTATTGAGCAAAGAGGGATTGAGCAGGGCTTATTGCAGGGAAAAGCTGAAGGAAAAGCAGAAGGGAAAGTGGAAGCAACACTTCTACATGTAAAAAAACTGATGCAGAGAATCGATGTCAGTGCGGTGGATGCTATGAATATACTGGATGTTGAAGAAGACATACGACCTACCATTCTGCAATCTCTACATCTATCCTAAAAAGCTATGCCCACAATACTTTTAAAGAGCTGTATCTCAGCTCTTTTTCATTTAATATTCGTTGTTTACTTTTCTTGATGTACATAAGTAATGGAGTACTATTCTGATACTATAATTTTAGGCTTTTACCTTCAGCATACCAACTATGAAAAAATTGATATTACAGACGATTCAAGAAATGAAAGTCGGATATTCTTTGCATAAAAAGAAGCACTGAAAAGGAGTCTCTAAAAAATCACTTGACGTATCAGTGTCCTAACGTATAATATTAAGTAAAGGATATAGAAAGACAGAGGAACAGCTGCGATGAGAATTTGATAATCTAATTTACAAAAACGTGAAAACTAGCAGACATACCATAGCGTATGTACTGTTTTGCGGACTGTGGGTTAAATTATCATTGTGTTTTTTTATCAATCTGTTCTTTTCTTATACTTCAATGCATGTAGAATGCAGGTAAGATAGATATCGAGCATAGATTTTTTTATATATGATAATCCACCCGCTCATAGGGAGGGATTCTATGCTGCTGGAATTACAGCATGTAATAAAAAGGTTTCATGATAAAGAACTGCTTCATATACCGGTATGGCAGATTCATCAGGGTCAGCGGATTGGACTGATTGGCGCAAACGGATGCGGAAAAACCACACTTTTGCGGATTTTACAGGGAGTGTGTGTGGTTGAAGAAGGTGTTGTACGTAGATTTTGTACGCTTTCCTATTTTGAACAGCTGTCACAACAGGTTTCTTATGGGGATGGAAGACTACTGAGGGAATTATCTGTTTCTCATCTGCAATCGAAGAAACAGGTAAGCGGTGGGGAACAGCAGAGGCTGCGGTTGTCAAAAGCACTGAGCACACCCTGTCATCTGTATCTTCTGGACGAGCCGACAAGCAATCTGGATCAGCAGGGAATTGCCTTTGTGAAAAAAGCCCTGCAGAATATGGATTCCTTTGTACTGGTTACGCATGAGCGTTCCCTGTTACAGGAGGTATGCAACCAGATCATTGAAATTAAGGATGGCAGGCTGCACATATATGAAGGTAATTATGAAAGCTATCTTTATCAGAAAGAGGAACATAGAAAATATCTGCAGCACCGTTACTATACAATCGAGAAGCAGCGTCACCAGCTGCAAAAGGCGTATGAGCAAAAAATAAAGCAGGCACAAAAGGCGAAGCGGAAGCCGCGAAATGTTTCAAACAGTGAACGTAAAATGCGGGGAAAGGTCGCGCTTCGAAAGTCCAAGGACGGTATCAGTAAGGCGATGTATCGGCAGGCGGATGCGATTGCAAGCCGTATGGAGCATTTGGAAAAGGTTGAGGTGTTAAAAGAGGAAGAAGCAATTGTGATGGATGTACAGGCGCTGGATCTGCCAAAAGGAAAATGGCTGTTGAAAGCAGAAGGACTAAGTGTTTCCTATGGAAGGCACAATGTGCTAAAGAATGTGCATTTCTTTATGAAAAATCACAGTAGAGTAGCTCTTGTTGGAGAAAACGGCTGTGGCAAAACAACGCTGCTGCAAGCGATTGTACAGGGAAATCCTGCGATATGGAAGGCACCAAAGGTGAAGATTGGCAGATTGTTTCAGCAGTTTGAGAATTTGAAGGATGAGCAAAGTGTATATGAGAATGCCATGGCGGATAGTGTGCAGGGGGAGCATGTCGTGCGCACAATTCTGGATCGGTTGTTATTTCAACAACAGGATTTGAAAAAGCCGGTAGCTGTGTTAAGCGGTGGAGAGCGGATGCGGCTTGGCTTTGCGAAGCTGATGGTAGGTTCCAGCAATCTGCTGCTTCTGGATGAGCCGACAAATTATCTCGATCTTCCTTCCATTCGCTGTATCACAAAGCTGCTGCAAAATTATGAGGGAAGTGTATTGTTTGTATCTCATGATGCGGCATTTATCAAAGAGGTCGCAACTGAGGTATGGGAGCTTCGCGAGCATACGCTGTACATGCCGCAGGACTGTGTGAAGTCATGCAGTAAAAAGCAGGGACAAATCGATCCGGATATAGCGACAAAGCGAATGATTCTGGATATGCGCAGAAGTGAGGTGGCACATCGACTCATACAGGCATCAGGTGATCGGGAAGTACTGGAGAAGGAATATGCTGAAATAATGGAAAAACTGAAAAATCTATAGAAAGGGATTTGTCAATCTGTGCTTTTCATGATACCATGGACGGTAGCAGGTAGTCCGGATAGGAAAGAGATGCATGATTCGCGGATTCATGAAACTTCACAGGAGCATCAGGGCGATGAAATTCTTTCCAGGTCACTGCAAATCGTTGCCGCAGGGGGATTTGTGAACAGGCATATACGACCAAATATCAAACGGATATTCTGATTCGACGGACTGACACGCTATCTTATATGAACGATAGCATTGCAGATGTCTTCTATGGAAGCTTCAATTCATTTTTTGATGCAGAGACGCTGCAACGATACAGCAGCTGTGGATGTGTCGATATTCTGCACAAGGTTGGCAAAGAATATGAGGCGATGATGAAATGGAAGGCATTATAAGTGAGCGTAGCATTCGATTACGTAAATGTTAACAAGGAGAAGCATACATGGACATACATAATCATAATCTGAATATACATTATTCCATACCGGAAAACTTATGGAATGAGCTGGTAGAAATGTTTGCACAGCTGCCGCATTATCGGGGCTTTAGTGATGGCTGTCCGCAATGGTATGGATGTGACGGAAAGCTGATTGAGGCTTCTTTGGAGACCAGTGGTCTGCAGTTTTACGCAGAGCTTCCACAGGAGGAATGGGATGCGTGGTTTGCGCAGTTTCAGCGCAGAGCAGAGAAAATCCTGGGATATCCCATAGGTGAACCGGAAGACGGATATGAATTTCGGATTTATGACTGAATAGAAAGATGAAATGATAAAGAATCGCTCAGATAGCAGTGGACGATGATTTTCTTCGCAAAAATCCATTGAACTGGCATCTGCCAATGTCAATGATTCTGTTACCAGAGAAGCGAATACCCGGAAACAGCAAATAGATCTATTTGACAAAATTCGAGATAGATTCGAAACCTTGCAGTATATTCTGGGTCACGCAGACATCAGTGTAGCCTTGAACACATACACCCATGTGAATTTCGATATGCAGAGGAAGAAGTATATCGGATAGCGAAGGATTAAAAAAGCCCGTTGGTAAGGATGCTTGCTTTACCGATGGATTTACAAGGATTGCAGGGAAAGACATGAGAAAACACGAAAAGATATGAGAGGATACCTTGAAAAACGGAAAACCCTGAAATATCAAGCGTTTGGAAAGAAACATAAGACTTAAATGGAGATATGAGCACATGATAAAAATACTATTCATTTGCCACGGCAATATCTGTCGATCCACAATGGCGGAATATGTTATGAAGGATTTGGTGAAAAAAGAAGGAATGCAGGACAGATTTTATATTTCATCCGCCGGCACAAGCCGCGAAGAAATCGGAAACGGAGTTCATTATGGAACACGCCGTAAGCTGCGTGAAGAAGGAATACCGGTGGGAAATCACAGGGCTGTACAGATGTGTGAAGCAGATTATAAAAAATACGATTATTTGATTGGTATGGATGGCGCAAACATGAGAAACATGGAACGTATTGTTCATGGTGATCCAAAGCATAAGCTGTATCTGCTGCTTGACTTTACAAGCCGCCCGGGCGCAATTGCCGATCCATGGTATACTGGTAACTTTGATGCTACGTTTACCGATGTGATGGAAGGTGCAGTGGTCTTCTGAAGTATTTGAAATCACAGTGGACAGATGAGAATTATTGACAGTGATATACGCAAGAAAAAACACGCATTGAAATTGTGAAGGGTTCTTTCTTACTTTAGGGTGTTTGCAAAAGGGAGACTTCAACTTCTATTGATAACTACAATCGTATGGAAGTCTCCCTATGTTAAGTTTACCCACAATCGAGAAAGAACCTTGTGAAGAGCATGCGTGTTTTATGCTATACAAAGAATCTGAAGGGCGAAGAGAGCAGATACTGCACATATAGGAAGCTTGCCAGTTCACTTCTGTTATAAAAGCTTTACATTTTGTTTAGATTGCCTTTTCGTACCTATGATATAGTTCTTACAGCCACATACTACCTGTATACTGTGGCATATTCATTTAATTCCATAATTCTGGATATGGAATCCACAAAGAAACCGCCGGTGTCCGTTACATCCGGCGGCTTTCTTATTTCTGGCAATGTGGACAGTAATAAATACTTCCCCCCAGATATTGCTCTTTCTGAATTCTGCCTCCGCATTTCGGGCAGCCATCCTTATAATGCCCTGCCGACATGACACAGTGATACCCGCCCTTTTCACCATAAATGTTCTTCTCACTATCCCTGCCGCCTTCCTGTACCATCTGCTGCAGCGTCTGCTTCATTGAGAAAAACAATGTGTTTATTTCATCCTTTGTCAGTGTATTCATTTTCCGTTTCGGATGCAGTCCCGCATAAAACAGGATATCCTGACAGACACCGTTTCCGATTCCTATAAACCTCTGCTTTGTCGCCAGAAAGGCTTTCACACTCAGCTTTTCTGTTTCATGATGCAGCTTGCTTAAAAAATTGTCGTACGTGAAGCACTCGTCCAGCAAAGAACAGCTTTTCAGCTCTGCCTCATAATAGGCATCCTGTGCACCCTCAGTCTTTGGAAAAACATGTATTGCCGCATACATGGAGGTCGTAACGTGCAGACAGCTTCCATCTGTAAACATAAGCAGCAGCTTGCTTTTTTTGAATTGCTGTGGTTTTGCAAACCAGCGGATATTTGCTCCATCACGAAAGGTCAGCACCTCATCCTCAATCTCCAGTTCCACATAGAAGCTGCGCTCTACTACAGCGGTTACGGCTTTGTTTTTCAGTCGATCGTGATAGGTATCCGGATTACCATAATAAAACGTGAATTTGTGATCCGTGAAATTTCCGGACACACTTTGAATAGTTTTTCCAAGAACCTCTTTACGTAAATCTGCTGCTATTGTTCTTGCTTCAGGAAGCTCAATCATATACATCACCTGTATAGATTGTATCAGAAAAAGGTACAGCTGCCTATGATCCTCCTGTATTTCCCAAAGATGATGAAAAAAAAGATGCTCGAATGAGCATCTGAAGATGTAAACTGGCAGGGGTAGAGAGGATCGAACTCCCATCAGCGGTTTTGGAGACCGTTATACTACCATTGTACTATACCCCTAGGCTTTAACGCTTTATTATATTATCACAGAAAAAGATTTATGGCAATAAGAAAATCGTAAAAATTACAGGAACCGCGGCATCTGATCCATCCATTTCTCAGGTTGCCGTCTCTGCAATATCATTGATCATGCACATCGCTTTTTGCATATTGCGACACAACTCCTGAAATCCTAAAAGGGTATGGCATACTGCTTATTCATAGCTACAGCACCTGGTAGCCAGCAAACCTTCATAGGGAAATACAACTGCGTATCAAAGCACTTCCCTTCATACCATGGGCATAGTGAATATATCGCTGCTGCACAGCTTACTTTCAATCTATGACAGCGAACAATCATATGAGTATCACAATATTACTGTGAGCAAATAAGTTTGCATATACAAAAAAAGGTGATACAATAACCATGCCATCAATCTTCTCTATAAACTCCCGATGGTGCTGCTCTTCACATCCAAAGAGCGGCTTTTTTTTGTTCCTCAGCTGCTTATGCGAATAAAGCGATACTTATGAATACATGAATGCACAGTCCCTGGAAATCTCTATTCAAAAAAAGGCTCCCATGAAAGAGAGCCTTGTGTCATTTCCTGCTAGCTATATCTGAATGGAGATTTCGTAAATTATCTGCCGCAATCAGCCATCACTGCCTATATCCGTTGCGTCAGTTCTGCTTTTACAGGCGGCGATACACATTGTCTGATCATAATCACCACATGGATTTCCGTTCATATCACGGAAGAATGCTATGCTTGTAAAGCCTGCTCCTGCAGTGCTTCCTGCAGCTCTGCTTTCGTAAAGGTATGCTCCCATACATGAAACTGACGGATATCATCCTCTGTTATCGCGATATATCGGTTCAAAACAGTATTGTCTTCCTCATAGCGAAAAACATCATGCAGAGTCAGGCATCGCTCATCCGCCCAGAAGCCATCCTCTGTAATTTCCCATGTTTTAGATTCAGGTACTCCGTCGTAGCGGGAAGGAAGAAATACATCAAAAAGCAGGACGCCCTCCGGCTGTAACCAGCTGTAAACGGAAGCCAGCAGTTTCTTTCTGTCCACAGCAGACAATACACCAAAATCACAGTAAATCAGGGTGATGATGTGAAATCTGCTGTTCATGTGCAGCTGTGTATAATCAGCACACAGATAGTGTATGGAAAGCTGCTGCTGTCTGGCAGAATGCATTGCATAGGTAATCGAATGCTCGGAAAAATCCACACCGGTGACTGCATATCCCTTTTTGCAGAAGCGCTCCGTATAAACACCGGGTCCGCAGCCAAGGTCTAGTAGTGTCGGATATCTTTCCGCTGGAAACTGCCTGCTTATCCAGTCGATGGCTTTTTCCACGGTTTCGATCCTACGAGTTGCGGAGTCCTCGGTAGTATCCAGATGTGCTTTCAGCATACGTTTTACCGTATGCGGATCACTCCAGATATTGTCCTTGCTTGTTTCATACAATGCCGGTTTTTGCATTGCTATGGTAAATAGTTTTTTCATTTGTTCTGTCCTTTCTTTTCCTGATGGCAGCTTACGAAAAGCCTGTGGATATCCCACAGGCTGTTATAAACATTTCTGTGGAAGTAGCTGATACAATGACCACGATATAAACCCTGTCTGATACAGGCTGTTTTATATCTGTTTTCTGATCATTTTCTACTTTTCCACGTTTCACTTCATTACGCCTTCAACAGCGTCAAGTGCGCCGGACAGAACCATCTCCTTTAAAAGCTGCCACGCTCTCATTATACAGAATATGGACGACAGATGCAATTGAATTTTCAAGAAGCTGTAAATCTGTTAGCATCTACCGATTTACATTACCGATGCAGTCGCATACATAGCATTGCTTTTGATAGCTCAAAATGAAGGTATGTAAAAACAACCGCTCGAAAAGTCGCTTTTGTGGCGGGAATGTTCCTGTGAAAGCATGCGACAGCATGCAGGGGTAGCCATATTAGCTTTTTCTATCAGGCAACCTGACGGGCACGGGTTGCACTGCCTGATGGCATCCATTCCTGTATGGATTCAAACAGAAAAGATTAACGGCTGTTTTTTCGTGCAATGAAAAGATTGTGATTGCTGTGTCCCAAAAAGGATGGTTTTTCACATGTTTTGAAATGGTATCGCATCCATACCTGAAATTCCTCTGCAGTAAAGCGATTGATACGCTCACTCATCAATTCCGCAAGACCGTCTGCCGCAACATGCTTCAGCTTTTCTAAGGGAAAGGGATGAAACAGCTCATCTATGCTTTGCTCGTCATGAAACACAAACGGGTCATTGTGAAGCTGCAGGGTTTTCGCATCAAATTCATCTCCCGTAAGGAATCCCTCCACATGCATGGTTTCCGTTGCCATTACCATATCGTGTGGAATATAGGCAAACATCAGGATGCCCTTGTTTTTGCATACCCGGCAGGCTGCCTCGATAGCCTGTAGCTGCTCCTGTGTTTTCGAAAGGTGATACAGGGGACCGAAGCAGAGAACCATGTCAAACTTTGAATTCCAGTCCTCCGGCAGGTGTGCGGCATCACATTCCAGAATGGTGATATCCATATCCCTTGTTTTTCTGCTTTCCATAATCTGAACATGCTTTTTAACCGGTTCCACCGCAGTAAGGGAATACCCCTCCTTCGCTAAGGCGAGAGAATATGCACCACAGCCTGCACCGATTTCCAGAATCTGCGCCTGTGTATTTGCATATTGATGAATATAGTGCATGGTTGTCAGGTACTCAACCTGACTTGCATAACCGTGAAAGAGTCTTTTTTCCTCCTCAAAGTGTTCATACAATTCCTGTAATTCCATAATCACTACCTCCTTTCGTTTCCAATAGTATACAGGAAACCGTACACCGATATGGAAAATCTGCAGATTGCTGAGAAAAGAGGTGTTAAGCTGATGAATTCTTTATCAGGTGCAGAAACACTTTATCAGAAAAGGGAACTTCAAGGCTGTTGCAATATCAATGTATTAAAATCTTCAAGTAAGCTGTGTAGGGAATTTGATTACAGCTGCAGCTGTTTCATATAAAGATGCAGATCCTTGTAATTTCTGGTTTTGGGAATCAAAAGTTGAAGCTCATGAAGAAAAACGATTTGAAATTCCACTGCGAGATCATTCATCAATGGCAGACATCGCTTCATAAGATAATTCTGGGCAGTCCGCGCATCCGCATGAGGCAGCAGTTCATAAAACCCCCACAGAGTCTGCAGACGTTCACTGCAGTCACGCATATCATAGGATTGCGCAAGAACCTTTTCAATTCCTTTCCCTTGAAGCCGCTGATTGTGAATATACCAAAACATGAATGGCAGAAGCTGGCGGGTATGATTTTTCAGAAACAGGCAAAGATAATATTCCTCCTTCTCATACTCCTTCTGGTTATGATAAACACCCGAGAGATTGAAATAATAGGTGATTCTGCGCTCTGCCTTGATCGTATGCTCCAGCAGCAGCTTTTCACACATCCTGTGCAGGTCCTCAAAGGCAGGTACATGAATGCGGGCACTGATCAGGCAAAGCCAGTGATACAGATCAAACAATGCTGTCCAGTTTCCGCTGTGCTCCTCCTTCTTTGTAAATTTCTGCAGCTGCCTCCACGCAGGCAGGTCATTATGCTCCAGATTTGTCTGATGAAGCGCATAGGTAATACAGTTTTTCACAGAATCGGGATGAGAAAGCATAGGAAATATGGTCAGCAGATTGCGCAGCTGATTTCGATCATGGGGAAGGGTATATTGATAGTGATAAAGGATGGAGGCATACACAGATTCCAATTCTCTTGGCAATACGCTATGAAACTGCATCAGCCAGTCATATTCCTCTGACTTCAGCAATCTGTCCTTTTTCAAAGCATCCAGCAGGATGGAAAGACTTTTTAAAACCACGCTCTCCCAGCTGTATTGTCTATAGGGGGAAAGAAGCTGCAGCAGCTCCCGGATACAGCTACAGCATGCCTCCTCCTCATAAGCGTTCCAGCTTTCAAAGAGCTTCTGCAGAAAAGGCGTCAGCAGGGGATCAGGATTGCATGCATAATTATACTGCAGATCAAGCAGGGCAAACAACTGATCATAGATATCCATATCCTGCAGCGCTTTTCCGTTTTCCAAGGCAATGTAGCTGCGAAGTGAAACAGCATGACCCAGTGTTTCGACAAGCTCCTTTTGGGTATAGCCGAGTGCTATTCTTTTTTTGCCGAATCAGCCAGCCATAGCGTTTTCTGTGTTCTTTACATATATCCAGCAGCATATGATCATGTCCTTTCTTACAGGTGAAGACTCTCATACCAAATAACACGTATAGAAAATCATGTCGATTCCTACAATGATTGGAGCTTGTCTATTTTGTCGTTCTAACAGTCTATTCCCGCTTTCTGACAGTCTGCATAATGGAAGTAGATACAACTCCCCATTATGGAGGTTATGCAAACGCACCTGCTTTCTGCCAGCCTGCAAATGGAATTAGAATGTTCACGTTGCATGTTTAAGCCTTTTCTCCATTATAGCATATGGATTGGGATTGCAATAAGCAAACCAGTGTTTCATATAGGAAAAACAGGAGGTGGATTACAGGGCATTCTGCATGATTTCCTTGATGCTTTCGTATATTTCAATAGAAGAAATTCGTATTCTGCTATAAAGAAGCAAGCTGCTGCATACCTTTTTAAGGTTACAGGAAATATCAGAATAAAGGAAGCATGTGTAGAAAAAGATTTGAAGAATGATATGAAAATATTTAGAGAAAGTTAAGATTTAACTGCTATACTTACTCGAGAGCTTAGAAAGCGGGGTGTTTTATGCAGACTACCTGGAAAAAACGAATCCTACAGATTCTATTGCTTCTGTCACTGACAGCCTTTGCCTGCTGGTTTGCGTTAAAGGATGATTGTGCAGAGGTTTTATATAATATTTTTCATATATCCTGGTATTGGATTGTGCTTATTGCGGTACTGGGCACCGCTTATTATCTGCTTCAGGGAATCGTCTTATACAGGATAGCAAAACCCTATAAAACGGATATCCGCATATGGGACGGAATACACAATGCGTATATTGCAGCTTTTTTCAACGGTGTTACCCCGTTGGGCGGAGGACAGGTGCTCAGACCTATGCATTTCGTAAGCTGGATATGCAGTACAGTGATATCGCCAGTGTACTTTGGAAGGACTTCTTCCTTTATCAGAGTACAGTCCTGTTTTATGTGAGCATACTGCTGCTTACACGGTTTTCCTATGCAATGGAACATTTTCAGATCTATTTTTTTCTGGTGCTGCTTGGCTTTGCATCAATGCCTCTGTCATACTGATTTTATGGACGATGGCCAGATTTCCAAAGCTGTATGTGAAAATCAGCCGTGGAATTGTCAATGTCGGCTTTCGTTTTCATATTGTGAAGAATAAGGCGTATACACTGGAAAAATGGCAGGGACAGATTTTATACTTTAATGAGGAAATCAAAAAGCTGAAGGAGGACCGCCGCATGATTGTGGAGGCTGTTCTTCTGAATTTTCTGCGTATGACAATTTTCTATGCAATTCCCTATGTGGCGGCATTGGCGCTGCAGGTACCTTGTCCCTTTCTGATTTTGATCAATGTTTTGCTGATGTCTGCGTGTATCCATATGCTGAATGCCTTAACGCCTCTTCCCGGAGATACCGGATGGACAGAAAGCGCATTTATTCTGATATTTGCAGTTCTGTTTGGTAGAACAGAAGCGAGCAGTGTTATGATATTATGGCGTGTGGCAACGTATCACATCCAGCTCATTGCAGGAGGGATTATTTTCCTGTATGTGAAATCAGCAGGCACCAAAAGACAGAGGCAGCTGCCAACAGCGAAGTCTCTTCCATAACGTTCCAACCACAGGTGAAATGCTGTAAATACTGTAAATACTGAACTGCGAACAAACAAGCATAAGCTGGAAAAGAGGTCTAATGAATGCCAATCTCAATAAAGCAAGCAATATCATCCGAAAAGTATATCCAAGTATGCCAGAGCGAGAGCGATTCGTAGAGGCACTGGGAACGTAGTGGATCTAAATTATGGTAAAGCTATCGTGGTAAGAGGCGAAGCAGGTCCAGCTACGTGTATCTGAACACGAACAAAACGTTTTAATGAGCGCGCAGGCATGCATTAGAAGCCGCTTGCTTTATATTATAGCTGACGGCAATTCACAAAGCTGTATCATCCATCATGCTGTTACCCAGGTGCATATTCCTAAAGCAAACGGTGCACCTTTTTCTGCTTTTTATGTATGCTTTCAGGCCAAAACCTTACAGCTGAACGAAATGCTGTTACGCCGCATGATGATAACAATCGTGTTCGCTTTCGGATATCCGCATCTGCAGCCTGCTTCCATGTCACCCTTGCTACAAACGGGCAATGGAAACAGCCGATAGATGGAAACTTTCCTGTTATCTTATGAATAAAGTGTGGTAAAATAAAACAGATAAAGGAAAAAAGGGTCAAATATTATGAAGACTGACAACAATGGTACGGTGCTGTACAATCGTTCAGAGCTACAGGCTGTTTTTTCTCAGCTGCAGCCGCGCGAGGAATATTCTCTTCTGCATTTTAATGTTAAGAAATTTCGATATTTTCTTGGCCGATATGACCATGAAACAGGGGAGGAGCTGCTTCAACAGATTCTGAAGACTTTCACAAAGGGATTGAAGAAAGGACAGTATCTGCTGTATACAGGTGGGGATGATTTCATATTCCTCATTCATGAGTGGCGAAAAAAGAAGATTATTGATGAGCTTATTCAAAGAGACTACGAGGGCTATGAGCTGAAGGATTCTCGTTTTTTCAACAAAGTGTTTTTTTCCATGGGGGTGTGTCGTCTGCGGGATTTCCCGGAGGCGGATTTTGAAACCTGCTGCTTATATGCATGGCTTGCACGCATAACATCAAATGAGCATGAAAAGAAAAGCTCGGATTTTAAGTTTTTTACCAGAAAACAGCTGCAGGAATTTCAAATGCGATCGCAGCTTGAGGTGAAGACAGTCGAGGCTGCCGCAAGGAAACCTATGCGGTTTATATTCAGCCTAAGGTTGATGCCAAAACCCTGAAAATATGCGGAGGAGAAGCATTGCTGCGCTGGTTTGATGAAGATGGTACAATGATTCCTCTTTCATTGTTTCTGCCGGTGCTGAATGAAAACAGCTACATCCGTTATGTAGATCAAATGGTGTTTGAGCTGGTATGCAAAATGATACAGGAGAGCATACAAAAGGGGATGAAGATGGTTCCCATCAGCTTTAACCTTTCCAAGGCAAGCTTTGAGGATGAGCCGTTCATGCAGGAATATATGAAAGTGTTTCAGCAGTTTGACATACCGAAGGAGTACATCGAATTTGAATTGCTGGAAAGCATAAGCATGGATAATTCCGATAAGCTGATCAAGGTGTGGATACAATACATAAGGCAGGATTTCGCTGTGCGCTGGATGATTTTGGCAGCGGCTATTCCTCCATGAGTGTCCTTGCCAGGGTTCCCATCGATATCATTAAGCTGGATCGTTCCCTTTTTCAGAATCCATACAGGGATATCGATAATTTTCTGATTGTGGATGGTCTGCTGGATATACTGCATCATTTTCCTGTACAGATCGTGGCAGAGGGAGTTGAGGATGAGACTGTGGCAGAGCATATGCGCCAGCATGGCTGTGATATGATTCAGGGATTCTATTATTATCGTCCGATGCCGATGGATGAATTTCAGCGTCTGATTGCAGAACAGGGAGAGTGTTAGCCTATTCATAGCAGACCCTTCCCGATATGCACGCTGCTGGCTTGTGTAAGCTTTTCGGATAATCCGGTATGGAATGAAAAAAAGGCTGTATGCAGAGAATATCTCAACGCATACAGACCTTTTGCTTAGCAGGATTTTTCGTCTTCCGCATATTAAAGAGGATGAAGCATTGCTTTGCCAAGCAGCACTCCAAGCAGGCATAAAAGAACGGAGGAAAGAATATAGGTGATTCCCATCCCTGTTTTATGCTGCTCCAGCAGGGAAACCGCCTCCAGGGAAAAGGTGGAGAAGGTGGTGAATCCCCCGCACACACCGGTTTTCAATAACAAAAGACTGTGCTCCGTTAACAATGACTGCCTCATGCTCAGGGCTGCCAGTATCCCGATTGCTACCGCACCGAGAAAATTGATAAGAAGTGTCATATACGGAAACTCACTTTTTACAGGCACCATGGACATTCCATAGCGCAGCATCGCTCCTATGGCACCGCCAAGGCCGACAAACAAAAACTCTTTCATAAACATCGCTCCCGCAACCATTTTACCATACTTTTGAAATGAAACCGCATACCCTGCAAAACTTTTTCACTTCCGGCAGGAGTTTTCTCAATTTGCTTGCGCATTCCCTGATATGGGCTATAATAGTAACATTCAAAGGATGATTGGGAGTGTGATGAAATGTTTACAAATGAGAATCTGAAGCGGCTGATTCTGCCACTTGTTGTCGAACAGATTCTGGCGGTAACGATCGGGATGAGCGATACGATCATGGTGTCGAGTGTGGGCGAGGCGGCGGTTTCCGGTCTTAGTCTTGTGGATACGATCAACATCCTTCTGATCAATATCTTTGCCGCACTGGCTACCGGAGGCGCTGTTGTCTGCAGTCAGTATCTCGGTGGTCGCGACGCGATCGGGCATGTGTGTCGGCAAAGCAGCTGATTGTTTCAACCGGTATTTTTGCTGTTATCATCATGGGAATCGTTCTGATTGGCTGTACGGCAATCCTGCAGCTGGTCTTTACGGATGTGGAGCCGGCAGTCATGTGGAATGCAGAGATCTATTTTAAAATATCCGCATGGTCCTACCCGTTTATCGCGCTGTATAATTCCGGGGCTGCACTGTTTCGCTCCATGGGGAATTCCAAAATTTCAATGATTACCTCATTGTTCATGAATGCCTTCAATATCCTCGGAAATGCCGTTTTGATTTACGGCTTCCATATGGGGGTGGCGGGTGCTGCCATATCCTCGCTGGTTTCCCGTATTCTGGTTCCCTGTTTATGCTGTATCTGCTGCGCAGTCCGGATAATCTGATTTATATTGATTCCTACAGGAAGCTGGAATTTCATCCGGATATGATACGCCGTATATTGACAATCGGAATACCAAACGGTTTGGAAAACGGTATGTTCCAGATAGGAAAAATCCTTGTTCAGGGACTGATTGCGGGCTTTGGTACGGTTGCGATAGCGGCCAATGCCGTAGCGAACAATATTGCACAAATGGAAATCATACCCGCTGCCGCAATCGGACTTGCAATGATAACGGTCGTAGGGCAGTGCGTTGGGCTGGGGATTATGCGCAGGCCCGTCTCTACATAAAAAAACTAATGAAAATCGCATATATATCCATGCTTGCGGTAAATCTTATCATCCTGTGTCTTGTGCCTTTGCTTCTGAACATATATAATTTAAGTGCACAGACGTATGATACCGCACTGGAGCTGCTGCTGTATCACGCATATTCGCCATGGTGCTGTGGCCGGCATCCTTCACCTTTCCCAATGCACTGCGTGCAGCCGGAGATGTGCGCTTTACGATGTGCATCTCGATTGTATCCATGTGGCTGTGCAGAATCTGTCTGAGCTGGCTGCTAGGGGTGATACTGGGGCTTGGTGTATTGGGCGTCTGGCTCGCAATGTTTACCGACTGGCTCTTTCGCATACTCTGGTTTTACTGGCGGTATCAAAGCGGCTCATGGATGAAGAAACGTATTATCACATAAGGAGAACATATGAAGTTTACGACGCTGTTATTTGACGCAGACGGAACGCTGCTCGATTTCGATGCAACGGAAAAGCGGGCTCTGCAGAGGGTATTTGATCTGCATCACTACCCGTTGACAAATGAAATGAAGAAACGCTATCAGGACATAAACGCACAGCTGTGGTCAGCGTATGAGGAAGGCGAAATCTCAAGGGAAGCAGTGATTTACACACGGTTTGGAAAGCTGTTTCGTGAATTCGGTATTGCGGATGATGCATCGCCTTTGAGGATATCTATCAAAAGGAGCTGGGCAGAGGGCACGATATGATACCGCATGCTATGGAGGTGGTACGCCGCCTGTATCCGCAGTATCGTATGTGTATCGTGACCAACGGTGTTGTCGCAACACAGTATGCGCGTCTGCGGGATTCCGGTCTGGACGCGTATTTCCATCATATGTTTGTATCGGAGGAAATCGGATTCCGGAAGCCGGACCGATCCTATTTTGATCACTGCTTTGCCAGATTAAATGGAGCGAAGCGGAATCGGACCCTCATAATCGGAGATTCGTTATCCAGTGATATGCAGGGAGGTATCAATGCCGGTATTTCCACCTGCTGGTATAATCCTGATGGGAAAAAGAATCACAAGCAGCTTCCGTTAACCTATGAAATTCGGGATTTGCGGGAATTATATACAATATTGGAGGAGGAAAATGATGGATAAGGATATCCTGTTGTTTGATTTGGATGGAACATTGACAGATCCAAAGGTTGGTATTACCAGATCGGTAGCCTTTGCTTTGGATAAAGCCGGTATTCATGTGGAAAATCCGGATGATTTGTGCGCATTTATCGGACCGCCCTTAAAGGATATGTTCATGGAGCTGTATTCCTTTGACGAGGCGCAGGCCTTGCAGGCAATTGCGGATTACCGCGTTTATTTTCGCAAGCAGGGAATGCTGGAAAACGTGGCATATCCGGGGATTCGTGAACTGCTGGAGGCATTGCAGAAGCAGGGCAAAACGCTTTTGGTCGCTACCAGTAAGCCGGAGGAATTCGCCTGTACCATCCTGAAGCATTTTAAGCTGGATTCCTATATGCTGGATATTTGCGGTGCCACGATGGATGGTACCCGCAGCGATAAGGCGGATGTCATTGCCTATGCTGTGCAGAAGCATCGCCTCCCGGTTGAACGGTGTGTGATGATCGGAGATCGCCGGCACGATATCATCGGTGGGAAAAAGAACGGCATGCGCACGATTGGCGTATTATATGGATACGGAAGCCGTGAGGAGCTAAAGGAAGCAGGCGCTGACTGCATCGTGGAGGATGTGCAGAGTCTGTTGGATGTATTGAAAAAGGAGGTTCATAACATGGCTGATAAAAAAAAGAAGAGTACAGCAGAGCTGCTGGAGCAGGCCCGCAAAGCCAAGCAGAAGCCCCGCACAAAGCTTTGGAAAAAACACTGGGCAAGGGGAAGAACAGCGCCAAGTTTAATAAAGTAAATTTTAACGGATAAGAAAAGAGCGGCTATACCAGAATGGTAACCGCTCTGTTTTTATTCAGGATATGGGCAAGTGTTGTGCTTCCCCCATCCTCACCATCCAGTGTCCAGGGAATCTGTTCCCGGGCTTCTATGCGGATATCACAGGCCTTTCGAAAATACATCCAGGTTTCATTAACCTCATGCTTTATCAGCGCCGCAATGATATTTTGTACATCCAGTGGATTATTGGGAACCCGGATGAGCAGAAGCTCAAACTGCCCGTCATCCAGCTGAGCATCCTTTGAGTTTACGGCAGTAAAGCCTGCGACAAACTTGGAATTGGTAACACAGCCGAAGATACAGGAATCCTCAATGACTTCATTCTGATCAATGACGGCTTTGACATGATAGCGGGGAATATTCGTCAGCTGTTTGACGCCTTCCAGAAAATAAGCGATTTTTCCAAAGGAGTTTTTGGTGCTTTGGGGTGTGGAGTAGGAAATTTCTGTGAAGATACCAAACGCCGCAACATAGGTGAAATAGCGGTTATTGAACTGGCCGATATCACAGGAAAACGGACGGTATTGTGCAATGGTGTCCATGAGCTTTCCAGCACTTTTCGGCAGCTTCAGTGTAGCCGCAAAATCGTTGACTGTCCCGCTTGGAAGATAGGCAAGCACAGGCTTGCTGTCTATTTCCATAATGCCGCTGATCACCTCATTCCAGGTACCGTCCCCACCGATGCATACGAGAATATCACAGCAGCCTTCACTGGCTTTCGCAAGCTTTTGTGCATGTCCCGCATACTGGGTTACATAAACCTGTATCGTATCCTGCATGGCACAAAACCGGTCACATAACGTAAATAAAGCCGTTTTTGCCGTCTGCTTTCCTGCCTTTGGATTCATAATGATTCTGATGCTTCTGTCCATACACACGCCCCGTTTCCTTTGCATATAATTGTATAGCATAAAGACGGAAAAGGGAAGTGGAGTGCAGGAATTAGTGTTAATATCCTAAGACACCGTCGAGTGATTCATCCTGCAATACCCAGTCGTTGTATACATCAATCATACGGTATTGGGAAGGCGTATCCCGTATATAGACTTTTGAAATTCCTGCATTGATGATCATTCGCTTGCACATGGAACAGCTGTTCGAGCTTTGAATCAGCTCCCCGCTGACTGCTTCATAGCCTACCAGAAACATATCGGCTCCCAGCATTTCACTGCGCTGTGCACTGATGATTGCATTTGCTTCCGCATGGACACTGCGACATAATTCATAGCGTTCTCCCCGGGGAACCGCAGCTTCTCCCGAATACAGTATTCCAGATCCAGACAGTTGGTACGTCCCCGAGGGGCACCCACATATCCGGTGGAGACAATTTCATCATGCTGAACGATTACCGCACCGTAAATTCTTCTGCGGCAGGTGCTTCTCTGTGCGACTGTTCCTGCGATATCCAGATAGTAATTGATTTTATCTACGCGCTCCTGTTTCATAAAAACCTCCCTTTCTTTATCAAATATTATTATAAGGGGAGCTGCTTTTTAATACAATCATCTAAAGAAAGCTGACAGAAAAGCTATGGGAATGCTTGCGGAAGTAAAAAGAAATCATATCGGTATATACAAGTAGGATAAGAGAAGTCGTATGCTAAAAGCAGTGAGTAAGTCCATGGATAGCAAACAGCTGTGTGAAAAGAGCTGCTGTATATGGTGCAGCTTGCATCATAACTACATGATTACGGTTTTTTATATAAAGAGGTCGACCACATCGAATCAAGTCTTCCATAAAGCTTCCTGCTTACGGACATCCTGAATCTCAAAGGGCTGCAGGCAATGAAAAGTATGCGGGTGAGCGGTGAAGCTGTTTATTCTGCATTGGTTTGAAGGAGATAATGGAAATCCATATCTTCTTCCTTTTCGAAAGGAGTAACCAAAAAGCAGACGATACGTTTATCAATCGTCTGCCTTTCAGAAATTAAGCTATTGCATTCACTTTTAACATGCGCCCTGCAGCCTCATGTTGCATGCTGCATTCAGCTTCTGTTATTACGAGTACCTTCAGATGCCTTTCACACAGGAAAGAACAGCCTCATAATCGGGTTCGTCTGTAATTTCCCTGACATACTCGACATAGCGCAGGATATTGTCCTTATCAACTACAAATACTGCCCGCGTCAGTAAACCTAACTCTTCGACATAGGTTGCAGTTGCCGCTGCAAAGCTGTGCAGCTTGTAATCACTCAATGTAATTACATTTTCATTGTTTTTTGCCTGACACCAGCGTTCAAGAGCAAATGGCAGGTCCATGGATATTGCACATACGGTAACATCCTTTAGCTCCTTTGCGTAATTGATAAACTTTGCGACCTCCATACTGCATACACCGGTATCCAGGGAAGGTACACTGAGGAAAATACGTGTACCTGTACTGTCCTCACTTCGCCACTCGCTCATATCATTTCGTATAGCAGTAAACGGCTTTAATGTCTCGTTTTCCTTCACTGCCTCATGCTTTATTGTCACAGGATTTCCCTGAAAGGTTATATTCATTTGATATCCCTCGCTTTCTGTACATAGTATACCCGGATTGTTTGAAAAGGTGAACTTATTTGCCTGGAAATTTATGAACAAGGATACGAAACGAAAACAGTGTGTAGCTTCTGCTTTTTTCTTGTATATTGTTTACAAAACTGTTTCCATTTCCCTTCGAATCCGCTATACTGTTAGAGGAAAGTTGAGGGGTTGTGCATGAATACAGATCAGCTGCTGGATGTGGCCAGCTATGCAGGGAAACTGCTCATAGAAAGCGGAGCGGAAATCTATCGGGTGGAGGAAACGATGGTGCGGCTCTGCACGAGCTTTTCTGAGGTGGAGGATGCACAGAGCTTCGTTACCACAACCGGCATCATGTTCTCCATCACGGTTGCCAGCAAAACACATACAAAAATCCTTCGTGTGCATACACGCGGTGTGGATTTAAACTGCATTGATAAGATCAACAGCCTCTCAAGAGAAACCGCCGTGCAGAATTACACAATCGAGGAGCTGGCGCTAAAGCTGAGAGAAATAGAAAATGAACAGCGCTATTCCTTTTGGATAATCATGTTCTTCGGAGCATTGAGTGCAGGTGGCTTTGCGGTTTTCTTCGGTGGAAATTATCTGGAGGCAGGATGCAGCTTTTTGATCGGACTGCTGATCAAAGCGGTAAGCGCCTTATGGAACAGCGCGGCCTGCACGGCTTTTTTACGAATGCAATTGCGGCGGCGAGCGGTGCGCTTGCGGCACTGGGGCACATGCCCTCTGTCCGGATACGGATGTCGATATCCTTATTATATCCAGCATCATGCTGCTTGTTCCCGGCTTAGCCATTACCAATGCCATACGGGATACGGTTTCCGGGGATTATCTGTCCGGTGTTGCCCGTGCAACCGAGGCCTTTCTGGTGGCGATTGCAATCGCTGCCGGAATCGGTGTTGTCCTTTCCATGTCCATCGGACTGAGCGGAGGTATGTGACATGTATCTGATCAATATGATGATTGCCTCTTTTTTTGCCTCACTGGGATTTGGCGTAATGTTTAATATTCGTGGAAGGAAACTGATTCTCGCAGGAATCGCAGGGTCAATCGGCGGTGCAGTCTACCATGCGGCACTGCTTGTGGCTGCTCGGAGCTGACTGCCATGTTTCTGGGTTCGGTTGCACTATCGCTGTATTCTGAAATTTTTTGCCCGTATCTGCAAGACACCGGTAACAACCTTTATCATTTGTGCCCTGATACCGCTGGTACCCGGAGGTGGAATGTATCGCACGATGCTGAAGGCGATAGAAGGGGATGTGATGCAGGCGTTGTCCATCGGTCTGGATACGCTGACCATCGCAGGCGTACTGGCTCTGGGAATCCTTGTTGTTTCAACAATCATGAAGGCTGTATTCAAACCGGAGAGAAGGAGTGTGAGAAGGCATGTGGAAAACTGAAAGAAAAGTGGAGCTGCTGGCACCTGCCGGCTCTATGGAGGCGCTTCGTGCGGCAGTCCAAAATGGTTGTGATGCTGTGTATCTTGGTGGCAGTATGTTTGGTGCCAGAGCATTTGCCAATAATTTTGATGCGGACGAAATTCAGGAAGCAATCGCCTATGCCATGTGTATGGGGTTCGTGTGTTTGTTACCGTCAATACTGATTCGGGAAGAGGAATTTGAGGACTGTGTCCGGTATGTTCAGTTTTTATATGAGCATGATGTGGATGCGGTAATTATTCAGGATTTGGCTTATTCTCTGTGCTGCACCAACGCTTCCCGGACATGGAGCTGCATGCATCCACACAGATGCATATCCATAATCCGCAGGGAATTCGCTTTATGGAGTCCTGCGGTGCCAGCAGAGTGGTGGTGCCAAGAGAAACTCCGCTAAAGGAAATCCGAGCATATGCGGCTTTGGGCGTAGACCTGGAGGTTTTTGTTCAGGGAGCTGTGTGTATCCTACAGCGGGCAGTGTCTGATGAGCTCACTGACACTGCAGCGAAGCGGAAACCGCGGCGAATGTGCACAGAACTGCCGTATGAAATATCAGCTGGAAAAGCGGGAGGACGGTCATAGGGAAATCCTGCAAGGAAAAGGGGAATACCTGCTGAGCCCGAAGGATATGAATACGCTGGAAAGAGTTCCGGAGCTGATTGAAGCGGGAATTGCCTCCTTTAAAATCGAGGGCAGGATGAAACGCCCGGAATATGTGGCATTGATGGTTGCCTTATACCGTAAGGCGATCGATGCGTATTATGAGGGAAGAGCATTTATCTATGATGAAGCTGTGGATATGCAGATGAAAAAAATATTCAACCGCGGCTTTACCCAGGGACATTTGTTTCATCATTACGGGGCGCAGCTGATGAATCCAATCCGTCCCAATCATATCGGAGTCAAGGTCGGTAAAGTCATTCAGGTTACCAGAGATAAAATTGTGATACGCCTGCAGGATACCCTGCGGCAGCAGGATGGTATCCGCATTTTGCAGGAACCGAAGGATATCGGCTTTCAGGTAAATTTTCTGTATAAGGACGGATTGCTGGTCAATCACGGAGCAGCAGGGGATATTGTGGAGCTGGATAAAACAGCACCTGTTGTGAAAGGAAGTATTGTCCTGAAGACCAGTGATGCACAGCAGCTGCAGGCATTGCAGAAAAGCTATGAGGCAGCACCGCGTAAGGTTGCCGTTTATGCACAGTTCACCATGCAGGCAGGCAAACCGGCAGTCCTGGAGATTATGGACGAGGAAGGCAGAAGTGTACGAGTGGAAAGTGATGCCGTATGTGAAACAGCACGCAGGATGCCGCTGAAAGAGGAGCGAATTGCTGCGCAGCTGAAAAAAGCGGAGATACGCCGTTTGTATTCGAGAACATTTCCTATCAGCTGGATGCGCAGGGAATACTTCCTATCCGGGAACTCAATCAGATGCGTCGAAGTGCATTGGCGAAGCTGGAGGAGCAGCGGAAAATTCTGCATAAGCAGCGCCGTATTCTTGCGGACAAGCAGCCCGTGATCCATTCAATACAGGACGCTCCATCACTCTGTGCTGTTGTGCATACTGAGGAACAGCTGCAGGCCTGTCTACAGGAGGGCTTGGATATGATCTTTGTGGAAAATCGCAGCCTGTATGCGTTGATGAAGGGTACAGAGGGAGTTTATCCGCGTATGCCACGAGTGATGAAGGAGGAGTATCCTGCTTCCCTGATGATGATTCAGGAAACCGGTGGCTTGCGAGCGGGAGAGATCTTCTGTGATACCTCGCTGAATATGACGAATTCCCATACCGCCGCATTTCTGCTTACTCACGGTGCAAGGGGGATCAGCTTTTCTCTGGAAAGCAGCCTACAGGACTGTAGTGCAATCAAACGGTGCTTTCAGGAACGATATGCGATGGATGCACCCTTCTTTTATACGGTATACGGCAGAGCAGAGCTGATGCTGAGCGAATACTGTCCAATTAATTCTGTTATCTGTAATCATACAGACAGAAACTGCGGTCTTTGCAGGCAGGGGGCGAAATACGCTCTTCTCGATGTGAAACAGCATCGCTATCCGATTTTGTGTGACGAGTCTTGCCGTACGCATATTCTACATTATGAGGTGCGCAATCATATTGATTCGATTCCGGAAGCAAAGCAGCATGGGATTCAGCATTTTCTATGCACGTTCACCATGGAAGGCGAGGCTGACTGCCACAGGATTATCACAGCCTGTAAAGCGCAGCTGCAAATGAAACAGGGTGTATAAGAAAAGGTATGTCATAGGATATACCTAATTGAAAAGAGGGCGTATATATGGTGAATCTTATACAGGCAAAGGAGCAGTTTGCCGCCTATTGCAAAGGATATGATACACAGGATGAGCGGGTGGCTCTTAAAATTGTGCATTCACAAAAGGTGGCTGAGATTTCAAAGCAGCTGGCGATCCACAGAAACTGCTCTGCTATGGATGTGGATCTGGCCGAGGTGACAGCCTGTATCATGATATCGGAAGATTTGAACAGCTGAAGCAGTATCATACCTTTCTGGATGCGAAAAGTATCAATCATGCGGCACTTGGGGTACGGATTTTACAGGAACAAGGGCTGTTATCTGTTTTCTGTGATGATCCGCACCAGCAGGAAGTAATGCTGCATGCGATAGAAAACCATAATAAGTTTCAGATTGCAGACGACCTGGAGGAACATGCATTTCTGCATGCCACGATTCTGAGGGATGCAGATAAACGGATATCTTCCGTGTAAATCTGATGGAGAAAGCGGAAAATGTCTATCTGTGCAGTGAAGAGCAGCTGCTGCAGGAAACGGTGAGTGAGGAGGTTCTGCAGGATTTTTTGAACAGCCGTCCCATTCTGTCCGCAAAACGGAAAACGCATCTCGATATCCTGCTGTCCCATATGGCATTTATATTTGATTATCATGATGCCTATGCACTGTCTCTTGTTTTACAGCAGCATTATATTGAACGCATGGTAGAACGTTATCCGTTTCAAAGAGAGCAGGCACAGCAGGCAGTACAGCTTGCTGTACAACATGCACTGACATATATGCAAAAGCGAGTCACTGCGTAAAAAAGAGGCTTTCATGCCTACCAAGGAGTAAAGCGTTTTCCCTTTCTGTAAGAATACGGAGGATGTAAAAGTTTCCCCTGCTAATTTACAGAAAGCAGGGGATGATATGCCATAATTCATGGTGACGAGTTCAGTTGCCTTGAATAACAGATGAACAGGGACACGATCAACTGGATTCGGATAAAACGAAAACAGGAGGTCGCTATGGAGAAATTGAAAAAGCATATCCATGATGACAGTAACGGTCTGGACTATGTTCTGGTCGGAGACTACTATATTCCAGACTTACAGCTGCCGGAGGAAAGCCGCCCAATCGGACGGTGGGGACGGATGCACAGGGAATATCTGCAAGAGTATTGTCCCGACCGGTACAATGAATTGCTTCTGTCTGGAAAGCTGTGGACATATCTTGCCGATCTGGATGAGCAGGCACAGAACCGTCTGGATTGTATCATTGCCCAGATAAAAGAAACAGAGGGAGTCACGGAGGAATTGAAAGCAAAAGACCAGCTTGCATGGGTCGGTCACATGAACAGCATACGCCACCGGGCAGAGGAAGTCATTCGGTCTGAGATGATTTTCGTCTGAGAAGGTGGAAAAACTGAGGCCATTCACTTTTATAGTGGATGGCCTTTTTGCTACCTGCGCTTTTTCTTTTTTGGCATATAATACGGCTGTGACTTGGCTTTTCCCCGCATATTGTTTGGGTTTTTAAGCAGTTTGGACAGGCTCAGTATCCGCAGAAAAGCCGAAAAGTCCTCGGATGAAATTTTTTCAAAAGGAATCTGCATTTTATCACAGAACTCATGGATCATAGCTTCTGTGTCGGTTCCCATCTGTATGGCCTGTTCAAAATTCTCTTTGACCTCATCCAGTGTTGGCTGTGGGTCGGCTGTGGTCTTGTCTTTCAAATGGGCTTCCCGTATATCCCGGACAATGCTGTCCAGATCATCATGAAGGATATGGCTGTAAAAATCGTTCTCCTGTACCTGACCCAATTCCAGCGTCCGCATATACAGATCATTTTCTCCAGGTGCGTGTTCTTTAAGAATGGTCTGCCGGGTAGCTTCCAGAATCAGATTCATCTGGTTCACCCGCATATCAGCGATCTGGTCAATAAAGATTTCCATATCAACCATCAGCCGCAAAAAATTTGGATGAGTCGCCAGTTCACAAAGCAGGCGGTTGTTGATCTTTCCGCTGCTCAAAAGTTCCACCATAGCGTCACTCAGATGCAGAGCTTGAAGCTCCGTGTTTGGGTGATTTTTATTTTCTGACACGCCCATCAGATAATCAGTGGACACTCCGTAAAACTTTGCCAGTGTCGCAATCGCAAATGGGCTGATGTCTTTGTAGTCATCGCTCTCATATTTCCCCAGTGCCGACTTAGACAGGCCGGTCTGTTCTGCCAGCTGTTCCAGCGTCAGGTTCTTATCCACCACTCGCAGGTCTTTGAGCCGTTCCGGGATTGACAGTTTTGTGTACATCAAAGCACCTCCTTGCCATCGGTTTTTGTTTTTCATTATAGCACATTTCCGAGAGCGTGGAAATATGCGGTTTTCATGTGTTTTTCCTGCGTCTTGGACATACGGGAGCAGCCCTCTTTTTTCGGTAAACTGGTTCTTGTCAGGAGACATAGAACCTTGAAAAATGAATGACCGACTGCAAGGGGGACGACCTCCGGGGAAGTGACGCCACGATAAGAGCGCACCAAAGAGGACAATACGCTGGGAGAGAATCCGGGCAGGAATATTTTGCAGACAGACCGGCAGACAGAAAAATAAACGATGCGGAACATACCGCATCAAATGAATGGAGGTAGATCATTATGAAACTGAATATGAAGGAAAAGAAAATTCTTTACGCTTACGCCTGCCCCAGCCATCACAACACAGTGACAAGGCTGAAATGGCTGACAGCATTGACTGTTGACCCGGAGGCGAAAAGCCAGATGCTTCATCTTGCTCGTAAAATTGAGACAGAGACAGAGGAAAGGTGGTACGAAGCCTTTTACCATCATCTGCGTATGGAGATGGACGAATACCGCCGGATTAGACGCAGTCTGCGTGCGCTGAAAGCAAACACCGATTATGAGGAGGAACTGTATGAGGAAGCTGTCTAAATATGAAAAAGAAACCATCATCAACTGGAATGAGGGCGAGACGATTGCCAGTATCTACACCTTCAATGCCAGCTTGAAACGCAGACTGGAGGATTTCAGCCGGAAGTACCCTCTGCTGTGCCGCTTGGAACGCAGTACGCCGGAAGGTAGCGTGACCTATGTGATGGACAAGTCACGACTTTCGATCCGGCTGGTGCCGCCGTACAGCGAAGAACGGCTGGCAGCTGCAAGGGAGTGCGCAAAAGAGCATGGCTTTCAGGTCATACAGACAGAAGAAAAAATCGCTTAAAATGAGGGCGATTTACGAAAAAATATCGGGTCTGCACCCGCTGTTTTGATCGGCAATTTCCGCAGGCGTATTCTGTATCCACTTCTCGCCTATGGGCGTAAATGTACGGATACGGAGCCGGTGAAACTGGCAAAAACCGCTTCTGCGGTGAAGGCCAGCTTCGCCGGTGCGGGAGTACAGAGGGCAGCCAGCCTTTGTGCCGGGGTGCAGGGGCGGCAGCGCACTGCTGGGGTCAAGGGGCAATGCCCATTGGCGGGTTGAGGGCAGCCAGCCTCATCGGGTCAAGGGTGAAACGCCTTGCCCAGGGAAAGTTGATGCCTGCGTCAACTTGTACTGGGTATTACCTGACGCAAAACTTCGCAGGTCTGGCGGCTTTGCCGCCCTCCCCAGCCCAGAACATCTTTGCAGGAAGGAGGAAAAATGTTTGAAATTAACAAGACACAATGGACGATCTGGGAAGCATGGCACTTACAATCCCCGGCACAATGACCGTCGGTTCGATGTAGAAAATAGCGAACACATTGACGCTGAGCGTGCCAGACAAAATGTGTACTGGGACTGTTACCGGGGCTTTACCACCCACGACTTTCGGGAAAACCCAGAGCAGCCGGATTTCAGCTTTGAGGAAATTGAACGGATGTATTACTACGAGCATTATGCCGACCATGTCAATGCTCAGAACGCCCGGAACGAGAAAACCCGGCACATTGAGCGCAATCGCACTGTGATGATCTTTTGAAAAATAACAAGACCTGTCCAGAAGAAAGCATCTACCAGATCGGCACTATGGAAGAATCCGTTCCGCCGGAGACTTTAGCGCTCATTGTCAGTGAATTTTATGAGGAATTTGAAAACCGTTTCGGTTCTCATATCCACATTTTAGACTGGGCGCTCCATCTGGATGAAGGGACTCCGCACATCCATGAGCGCCATGTATTTGACTGTGAAAATCGGTATGGAGAGCTGTGCCCCCAGCAGGAAAAGGCGTTGGAGGAACTGGGTATCCCTCTCCCTAAACCGGAACAGCCAAAAGGAAAGCACAATAACCGGAAACAGACTTTTGATGCAGTCTGTCGGACAATCTTATTTGACATTGCCAAACGGCATGGGCTGCATCTGGAACAGGAGCCGTCTTATGGTGGGCGTGACTATTTGGAAAAGCAGGATTATATCCTGATGAAGCAGAAGGAGCAGCTGGCGACACAGGAGCAAAAGCTGGAGGAACTGACGCTAAAAATTGAGGATGTAGAAACCTTACTGGAAGATGTTTCCGGTGCAGCCTATGACAAGGCGGTGGAGGTTGTGACCGACAAGGTTCGGGAACAAACCCAGCTTGAAGATATGGAAGTAATTGAGAAATATCGAAAGAGCGTGGTATCGCCCAATGCCAAAAATTCGCCAGAAGTTGTGAAGATAGCGAACACTCTGCTGAGTAGGGTGCGAGAAAAATTACAGCAGTCTGCTGAAAAAGTTCTCAAAAAGGTACAGGCGGTGCTGTTAAAACCGGAGGTCAAACAGGCTGGCAAAGAGCAGATCAAAAATAAAGCCAGAAAATCCATTAAGGAGAAGCTGGCACAAGGCAAACTGGACGCTGATCGGGAGAACCGGGAGCGCTGGGAGCGTGAAGGACGGATTGCTCCAACAAGAAAACAGGATATGGAATTGTGAGGCATCTGATTTTCTATGGAAACCGGATGCTTTTGCATTGTTTGGAGGTGGAAGAAACGAATGTATTTGAAGCAGTAAAACAGTCTGTTACCACAAGGCAGGCTGCTTTGGTTTATGGAATTTCAGTAGGACGCAACGGGATGGCTTGTTGCCCGTTTCACGATGACAGGCATCCCAGCATGAAGGTGGACAGACGGTTCCATTGTTTTGCCTGTCAGGCAGATGGAGATGTGATTGATTTCACTTCCCGTCTTTTTGGACTAAGCAGTAAAGAAGCTGCCTTAAAGCTGGCAGAGGACTTCTCAATCAGCTTTGACCGCAAAGGCCACGATCCGCCACAAAAGAGAGTAATCAAAAGAAAAATCAGCGAGGAAATGCGATACCGGCAGGCAGAGCAGAAATGCTTTCGGGTGCTGTGCGACTACCTGCGTTTGCTGGAACGATGGAAAGAAGAATATGCGCCCAAACAACCGGAGGATGACTGGAATCCTTTGTTTGTGGAGGCTCTGCACAGGCAGCCATATATCGAATATCTGTTGGATCTTCTTCTGTCTGACAGCATAGAAGAACGAGCTTTTGTAGTTGCTGAGTATGGAAAAGAGGTGAGGAAAATTGAACAGCGAATATCAGAGTTTATCGCCAGCCACCCAGCAGGCTGTGATGAGCGCAGCCGAAGCCATAGCGCCGGAACAGAGCGTTGATGAGGTGCGGCAGAGCCTTTCTGTTACCGACAAGGGAAAAACAGCCAACACCATCGACAACTGCCGGATTGTGTTCTGCTGCGATCCACTCCTGCGGGATGCCATCCGGCTTAATCTCCTGACAGACCGGGTAGACATTGTACAGGACTTGGGCTGGCGCAGGAATACCAGCGCTCTGACGGATACTGATGTGAAATATCTTCTCCTCTATTTTGAGAGAAACTATGAGCTGACCAGTGAGAAAAAGATCACGGCTGCCCTTTCTATCGTAGCAAACGAAAATTGTTACCATCCAATTCAGGATGTGCTGAACAGCCTTGTCTGGGACGGTACACCACGCATACGCTCCTGTCTGCACCATTTTCTTGGTGCTGATGAAAGTGACTATGTGGAAGAAATGCTGAAACATTTCCTGCTGGGTGCTATACGCCGGGTATTCCGTCCCGGTTCCAAATATGAGGAAATGCTTTGTTTGGTGGGCGGTCAGGGTGCCGGGAAGTCCACCTTCTTCCGACTGCTGGCGATCCGGGACGAATGGTTCTCTGATGACCTGAAGAAGTTGGATGACGACCGGGTATTCCAAAAGCTACAAGGTCACTGGATCATTGAGATGTCAGAGATGCTTGCCACCAGCAGCGCAAAGAGCATTGAAGAAATCCGTTCCTTTATTAGCCGACAGAAGGAAACCTACCGGACACCTTATGAATCTCAGCCTAAAGACCGGCTTCGGCAGTGTGTGTTCGGTGGTTCCTCGAATACGCTGGACTTTCTGCCGCTGGATCGAGCCGGGAACCGGCGCTTTCTCCCAATCATGATTTACCCGGAGAATGCAGAGGTTCACATTTTGGAGGACGAGGACGCTTCCAGAGCGTATCTGTTGCAGGTATGGGCAGAAGCTATGAGCATTTACCACAGCGGCAAATATTCCATGAAATTCAGCAAGTCCATCCAGCGTCAACTGGTGGAGGTGCAGAAAGACTTCATGCCGGAGGACACCGAAGCCGGACAGATACAGGGATTTCTGGAACACTACACCGGAAACATGGTCTGCTCAAAACAGCTGTTCAAGGAGGCGCTGGGACATACTTTTGATGAGCCGAAGCGGTGGCAGCTCCACAATATCAATGAGATCATGAACACGGTCGTGACCGGTTGGAAGCCTTTTCCAATCCCCGGATGTTTGCCGGATATGGCAGACAAAAGCTGGGAACGGGACACTTCCGGCAACGAACTACCCAGCAACGAAGGTGGATTTGTAGAACTGAGTGAAGAAGAATGCCGTCAGCTGGAACTTCCGCAGGAGTGGATCGCCTGACAAGGACGGTCTGTTGCCGGGATGGTTGCCGGTTGGTTGCCGGGTTCGTTGCTGATAAATTTATGGTTTTGATATAGAAAAAGCCCGCAAGTAAAGGATTTTTATGATCTATCTATGTTTTCGGCAACGAAAGCAACGAGATTTTATAAGAAAATTTGAAAAGTTAAGAAATCAGGGTCAGACGATAGTTTACAGGTTTTTTGATGTCCGTTGCCGGACTTCGTTGCCGCAACCACCGTCTAATCCCCCTATTCTATGGAGGTAGCCTATGGAGAAAAACAAGAAGCAGAATAAAAAAGTCCAGTTTGTAGTGGTTCGTGAGTTTTCTGGGGACAAAACCATGCGAGAAGCCTTTGAGCAGCTGATCGAGCGTCAGACCTGCGAACACTTTGAGGAATGGCTGGAGCATCGGGAAATGGCACAGAAAGCGGCGTAAAGCAGTTGAATCATGGACAGGGACATGGTATTATAATGATATCGTGTCCCTGTTCATAGAAGGAGAACACTATGAGCAGGAAAAAACAAGTTAATCAGAAAATCACAGCCCTTTATTGCCGTATCTCTCTGGAGGATGGCGGCGATAATGAAAGCATGAGCATCAGCAACCAGAAACTTATGCTCCGGGACTTTGCCGAAAAAAATGGGATGTTCCAGTATGAGTATTATGTAGATGACGGTTATACAGGCCGCAACTTCAACCGCCCCTCTTTCCAGCGCATGATTGCCGATATTCAGGCGGGAAAGATAGGCTGCGTTATCACCAAAGACCTGTCCAGGCTGGGCAGGAATTATATCGAAGCTGGCAGCTATATCGAAATCTTTTTCCCAAAACACAATGTACGCTATATTGCCATTACAGACGGAGTGGACAGCCTGACCCGTCAGGAAATGGACATTACGCCGTTTAAGAATATCCTGAACGATATGTACAGCCGGGATATTTCCAAAAAGGTGCTGGCAGGGCGTATGACCCGTTCCCGGCAGGGGAAGTTTTGTGGTGGGCAGCCGCCCCTCGGTTTGATGCGTGACCCGGAGGATAAGGGACATTTGATCCGTGACCCTGAGACAGCACCGGTAATCCGAAAAATCTATGATATGGCGCTGGATGGCTGGGGATGCATGCGGATTGCAAAGCAGCTCATGGATGATAAAGTCCCGATCACCAGAGTAAAAAGCAACACAGAATGTGATGTAAATTACTATTCATGGGGAAGTGCAAGAATCAGCCATATTCTGCGGAATCCCTTTTATAAGGGCGCACATCTGGTCTGCCGGACACATCAGAAAGGGATTCGCTCCAACACCTATGACATTATCCCTCGTGAGGACTGGGAAATTATCGAGGATTGCCATGAAGCATCATCTCCCCGGAAGAATGGGAGCAGGTACAGGAAATCATTGACCGCAGACCAACCATTATGAAGGGCAACTCCTGCCCCTTTTATAACCTGTTCCACGGTATCATTTATTGTGCGACTTGCGGAAAGTCCATGCAGGTGCGGTATGAAAAGGTTGGCAGAACCGGAAAGAATCGTTTTACCGGCGAACAGCGAGAACCGATTGATAAGGCGTATTATATCTGCCAGACCTACAACAGGCTGGGCAAGAACGCCTGTACCAGCCACAAGATCGAAGCCAGAGATTTGTACAACCTTGTGCTGAAAGATATTCAGGAACTGGCAAAGACTGCGCTCAAAGATGCCGATGCTTTTTATCAGCGGCTGAGCAGCCGGATGGAGCGCCGGTATCTTCTGGATGCCTCCCAGACACAGAAGGAATGTCAACGACTGGAAAGCAGGAATCGTGAAATTGATGAGATGTTCCTGAGCCTATATACCGATAAGGCAAAAGGAATCCTGACTGAGCAGCGTTTTATGAAGCTGACAGCAACACTGGAACAAGAGCAGGAAGCCAACCAGAAGCGCCTGCAAGACCTACTGTTGATGATGCGCCACTCTGACGAACAGGAAAATGAAGTCCGCACCTTCATCAAAGAAATCCGGCGCTATGCAGCCATTGAAGAACTGGATGAAGCGGTGCTGAACCGGCTCATCAGCAAATTTTGGTGGGCGAAGTCAAGAAGATTGACGGACAGAAGGTGCAGGAAGTCAGAATCGTTTATAACTTTGTCGGAGAAATCCCGGAGATTACAGCATAATCATTTCGCCTCATCTCTCAATCAGCGAGGGATGAGGCTTTTCTTTTTGTAAAATTGCAATAGATATATTCATAATTTATTTACAATTAAATTCCTAGCCGTACAGCAGAAAAATGATGACGAAAGATGATGCAAATGCTATAATGTTTGCATATAGATATGACAATTTGACCATATCGGAATCTTTATTCAAATAGATGATTGGAGATATTGCTATTATGAGAAATCCATGGCCAATTTTCAGCATTGCGGCTCTCTCCGGAGTTGCGTGCCTGATATATGATCACTTTTTTTCTTACGAGACTATGTGGATTGCTGTTGTAGTGTTTCTTGCACTGCTGGCTCTATGCTTTTTCACATATTGCAAATATGAACATTGGCTGGCAAAGAAACTTAACCCCTATGTGGTGGCGTATCAAAGCGACCATAATCTTGATAATTTGAAACAGGGATTGGATCGCTGGCGTCCCTGGGCATTCAGCAAACATTCCAAAAATATCATTACAGCGAACTGGTTCTCCGCTCTGCTGGACCAACAGCGCTGGACAGAAGCAGAAGAAATTTTGGAGCAGTTGCATCGAGCAAAAAATACGCAGGATAAAATAGGGTATCACCTGCTTCGGGGAGATTACGCAAGGGCGATCGGAGATACCAAATTAGAGGAACAGGAACGACTTCTAAGCGAACAGCTAAAAACCCAGCTTGGAAACAAAAAGGGAGAATCAAGAGTACCCGCAAACGCCAAAGAGAGTAAATATGCTTTCTTTTGCTGGCTCTCTTTCAGCTTTGGTCTGGCACTGTTCGGAATCATCAGCAATATAGCCACCGGGGACTCTATACTCGGGTCAGTTGGAGCCGGACTTTTTATTTTGGGTTTGTTCTCATTCCCAGTCTGCTTGATCTGCTGATTCTCTGGTTGATCCGGCGCAGAAAGGAGGTTGTTAAATGACTTATATCCTCCCGGTACTCTATGTAATTGTGTCTTATACATTCTTCCTTTTGGCAGGCTGTTTTGACAATGCGATCAAATTGCAGATATTATCGATCCTTCTGCCTTTTATCATGGGAATCGTCAATTTGATTGTTGTGCTGACCGTAGGAAGAAAGTGGTCAAGAAAGACATTGCTGAACTGCACTTTGATCATCAAGTATGGACTGATCCCGTTCTACCTGGTCGGAGGGAGCATCACCGTATATGTAACGCTGATGGCATTCTTCCCATTGCCGCTGATGGCGTTGTTTGGACTGGTAACCATTGTTTTTTTGATTTTTGGATACGGGATTCTATTAGGGGCAGCTCCCTATGCTATCGCTTATCTGATAAAGTCATGCAAAGACGGCATTCATCCGAAATGGTTGGCGGTTTTAGCTGGAATCTGCCAGTTCTTCTTTTCCTTTGATGTACTTGCAATGATGGTTCTGACATTAAAGGAGCGGCACAGGGTCAAAACGACGATTGCCGTTTTCTGTGCAATGTGTCTTGCGCTCCTGCTTATCGTACTCTATGTGTCATGACGCTGATAGGAGCATAATCGACCTTTATATAGGATATGAGTTGTTCATACATAAAACAAATTTGATAGAATCGCAGAAAGGATTTACGCTTATGAAAAAACAATGGATTGCTTTACTGACAGGATGTGTGCTGGTATGCAGTATGCTGGCCGGATGCGGCTCAAAACCTCAGACATCAGCTCCGGCAGCTGCGGGCAGCGATAAAGGCTGTACGGATGAGGCCATTCTGTCTCAGCTGAAAAATGACGGGACACCTGAGTTCGTACTGGATGGCACTTACTACACACTTCCTTTGGAAACTTCCCAGCTGATACAAGCCGGCTGGAGTTTGGAAACGGAAGAATATGATGCAGCAGAGGTTTCTCTGCAACCCGGCGAGCGTATTTATGGGGAACTTTCCAAAGACGATCAGGAAATAGATGTTGCAATCGTAAATGCCGGGACAGAGCCATGCAAGCCTGCTGAGGGAGGAACGGTGGTAGAACTGGAATACTCTGCCGATAAGGATCAACCAAATCCTGATTTCTTTGTAACGCTCAATGGGATCAACTGTGCGATGTCCAACGCAGCTTTACAAAAGGCGCTGGAAGGTGTAGACGGATATAAACTGAATTCCGCAGGAAATATCGACATCAATCGTACTGTTGATGATGATGAAATTGCTGTTTATAAAGTCATTCTGGATGATGACTACACAGCAATCACGCTTGCTTCGGACAATGTTTTTGAATACAAGGATTATCAGCCGCAAGAGGTAAAAGAACAGGCATCTAATGAAAAGATTGCCGCTTACAAGGATACTACAAAAGCCGAGATGGAGCCGTATGCTCAGGATTTCAATGCGATCATCGAGGATATGAAGAAAATATGGTCGTTGGATTTTACAGTGAAGGTACTATTTGGGGCGAAGAAGTCGGTGAATATAAATCTATTGCCGGAACGCCGCTCGCTTCGGATGTGTCTCTCTACATCGCAGAGGATACAACCGGCCAGCTCTACTGTATTGCTAACCAGATTTTGAATGAAGATGGTACTGTAAGCACTGCCATTGAGCTTGAGGAAGGCGATCAGGTCAAGGTTTGGGTTATGCTTCACAGTATCTGGAATTGCAGGAAGGTCTGAAAATCGTCGTGGTTCAGCCTGGTATCATTGAACGCAACGGCGAACTGGTGATCCTGGACAAAAATTTGAAAGCAGACTAATGCTTTTGAACGCCGGGTGCATCTATCAAAGGATTGCATCCGGCGTTCTCAACTTAAAACAATAATTAGGAGGAACAATTATGCTTACAATGAATGAAAAAGATAAAAATGAAATGCTGGAAGCCATTTTGAAGGAAAACGAAGCCTATCAGTGCAAGTTATGGGCGGTCATCATGGCCGGAGCTGATACCTATGCACTGATTGGAGGACTTTCTACACTGACGGGGGGTGCTGCCGCTGCATTAGGCGCACTGAGCAATGCTTACTGCTATCTGGGAGTTACCGAGAAACACCTGAATATGGTCATTGTAAATTCCGTCAATGTCTCAAAAATTGAAAACCGGCTTTCTCTGCCCTTAAGCAGCATAACAAAGGCAGAAGTCAAGGGTGGGCTGCTGCCCGGAAGAAAAGTCGTAATGCTGCATTTTGGAAAAGAAAAAATGAAAATTTCTTTGATGAACAATGCGATTGGCTCTGATATTCAGGGGCAGAAAGAAAATGTTGAGATGTTCTGCCAGATTGTTTCCAAACTCGGATAACCAGTATTATAAAGTGAGAGGAATCAGAGTATGAAAAAAATCCTAATTGTGTTATTAACTATGGTGTTGCTCCTTGCTGGATGCGGCAAAAATGGGGCTTCATCGCCACAATCTCCCTCTGATGAATCTGTGGCGGATCGGCAGAAACCCTCTTCTTCCGAAACCGAAATATCATCTGAAGATCATGCGATTCCCGGAAGTTATACCGTCCCGGAGGGATGGGAGAAATCTGAGAAGCATTCTACTGATTCGCAGATTTTCTACATAGAGGAAGGTCACGAAAATGATGAAAAGCCGGACAACATATCCATCCATGTAGGAAAGAACAAATATAGTCTGGAGGAGCATGAGCAGTTCCGGGATGCGATCGTCCAACAGATTTTGATGCAGCTGGATGGTATTGAAGCACAACTGAACGGGGATGGAACCTATACCGAGCAGGGAGATCTACTGTATATCTTTACTATCGACGAGGGCGATATTGTCACCACGCAATACTATATTGTAAGGGATTACGGGTTCTGCCTGATCCAGCTTACAAATTTCAGCGGATCAGAAACCACTGAACAGGCCGCCAGGGACATGGTAGATAGCTTTGTTTGGGATACAGAAGGATAAATTGACACAGGAACCGTGATTTTATAGGAAAACGACGAAGATGGAGAAACGAAAACTTTCAGGAAAAACAATTTTGAAGCTGGCAGGGGCACTTTTGGCTCTGGCTTATTTGGGATTCTATTTTTATGTAGGTATTACAGGAAAACTTCCTTATATGCACGAAACTGTACATATCATGCGATACGGAGATCGTAAAAAATGGGTGGCAGGTGGTATGACAGCAGCATGATTCTTGGTATATGTATCAACTCTGCGCTTAATGACTTAAATCTCAAGAGGATACGCAAGGAGTCATTTCTACCCTTGTTTTTCACTATGATTTTTCCGATTATCCTCCTTCTGCTTCTGGAAGCTTTTCTGGATAATGGCTGGCTTGGGATTGGCATTTATGCCAGTGTTGCAATCTTCATGTGTGCGACTGCATGGATTCCACTGATCCTAAGAAAATGGATCACCCATCTACTTTTGCGTGACAAACCTATGAGTGGCAAACAGCAAGTGCGGATCATTGAGTGGATTCATTTTCATCCACTGAAAAAGTTGCTGGTTTTCGGGCTGTGGGGCTTTGGCGTTGTACTGGTTCTGCGTGGCATCTGGGTAACGGCAACCGGGAAAATCGAAATGGATGGAGAGCTTTTTCTGTTTTTACTTGGCACAGCAGTTCTGGCTGTAGCGCTGTTTCAGAAAATGAGACGCTATATCTGCACGCCTTACCGGAACATACCGGTACTGAATCAGATTCTCAGCAAAAATCAGCTGGAACAGCTGCTGGATGGAGAACATTTTGAACCAATAGAGTTTGAAGATGAGGGCATGAAAAAGTATCTGGAAATATACCAAAGCCAGAACTGGATGCTGATTGGCGGTAAGCTACTCTCAAAAAAGCTGGCTTTATGGTTCACAATGAATCGGTTCAGGAACCATACTTCCCTGAAGGTACTTTACCTGAACGGCATGACTGCCAAAGCAAAGGTCGATCTGGATATTCGAGGGGACCGGTACACGGAGTTTACTGCTGTGCTGAAAGAATTGATTGGATACGAAGGCACACTTAAGCTGTATGAAAAAGAAGAACAGCTGGCACAGAAATTTGCATCCTTTTTCCCAGAGCAAACTTCCGAACAGGACCGTGTCGCTGCTTTTCTTTCTCAGGATGTGACAGCGATCCGGCAGGACTATATTCAGACCTTCTCTCCACCGCCAGATCCCCGAAAGAAAAAACGGAGTAGACGGGAACGGGAATAAAAGGTTTTCTTCAATTTCAATGGAGAAAGGCTTACGAAAATAAAGAGGATATAACTTGGAGGTTACCTATGAACTATGATATGAATATGATTAAATACCGCAAAAGTGGGTTTTCAGAATTGCAGCAGCTATTCTGATGATCTGTTTTACACTATTTGGGCTTACCGCTTGCGCCGGTACTACTGACAGCAAAGATAATAACGATGATAATGCACTGATACAAGGGACATGGGAAATAGATACCGGCTCTGGTGCTGGTTATAAATTCGTTGACGATAAGTTTATGTGGTTAAAATCCATCGAGAATGTTAACGATAACTACTGGTACGGAGATGTTGAGTATTATAAAGGTGCTGAAGCAATGGAAATAGCAGGACTAACAGAGGAGGAACTTCAAAGCAGCCTGCCAGGTCTTAAACCTGAAAACATTTTTTGTAACAAAATTAGATCCCGAAAAAATCATTACCGATGGTGAGGATAAAACTGCTACCAATATGAACGACCAAACCTTATGGACTCGCTTATGGCTTATTGAAGAAAATGAGGACAGTGTTGCTGCGGTAGTGTTTGATTTAGAAACTTTTAGTATGGAGAGCTACACTAAAGTTAAGTAAAACCAGAAATTTGAAGTTGTGTAATTGAAATGTCACAGATGTATTGGGAGAAAGAGTTATGGTTATAAAGAACTGGGAAGGAGAAATATTATGGCTGTTGATAACGCAAGTCAGATTGATGCAATCGCAAACGATAAAGAAAATGCTTGTTTGGTACTCCTTATTACCGACCATTTGAATTGGGACAATGAGTTTGAACACTTGAAGATTTTACAAGATAAAATCAATGCGTATGTGGCTTTTATCGAAAGCGAACAGTACGATGAAATATACCCCAATGCTGATTTTAAGATGGCTATGATAGAAATCCATTTCAAGTATGATATAACAGATAACTGCCAGAAATTTTTGCAAGTAGTTCAAGATCAATTAGGACGGATAGGGATAAAAATCAAGGCACAGATTAGCTAACAGTTTCCAGTTTGTAGAACTTAGTAAAACAAAATTCAGTTTGCATAGCAGGCAGCCCAACCACAATTAAATCTTCACAGCTTTACTAAGCAGGAGATCCGAAAAGGTCTCCTGCTTTTTTGCACCCTAAATTAAATGTATCACAGCTAAAACTATCGAAAACAAAATAGGCAGATACCATAAAAGAAGTTTTTCTTTGGATAGTGCTTGTCTTTTTTGAATTCATCACTTGACATTGTGGCAAAGAATGCATGGCATTTTGTGAAGCATAACGTTTGAATTAATGAGAAAGCAGGAATCCGGTTATGGGAAAACCTCCATACAATCGGATTCCTTTTTTATCATCACCGTATGGCTGATATACAGCTTATTTCATGTATCCCGACAGGGGAAGTATCTATATGGAAAGCTGTACTGCGTGAATGCGGAAAGGAACACATCAGCTTTTTATAATCGGCTGTTTCGACAGTACATAGCATGGCTTCTTTTTCTGTGAATGTCTGCATCGAAACCGTCAGCTGAATTGCTTGACTGTAACATGTCCTCTCAGCATCCCTGTCGGAAAGAAAATGCAAAGGATGCCTTTTTCACTATTCTTTGAATTACGTGACGGATTTAGAAAAGTTTAAGATTTACCTGCGTTTTATGGTAAGAAATTTCCTGCATAATAAGGACTGTAAGGAAGGGAGCTGATTTCATGAAGAAGAAATACATCGTTATGCTGGGTGGTGTTCTTCTATTGGCTGGGGCCGGACTTGGTCTTCTTTTTGGCAGTATCGACATGAATCAGATTTCCCGTATGCTGGAGGATATCCCGCATGGCCTGCGTGAGATACTCATGATTGTTTTGATTGCCGCACAGATTTTTCTGGCTTTTCTGCCGGGAGAGCCGCTGGAGCTTGCGGCCGGATTTCTGTTTGGCTCCGTTGGCGGGACATTGCTTTGCCTGGTGGGATCTCTGCTTGGGACAGCCCTTGTATACCTTCTGGTTCAGCGGTATGGGAAACGGCTGGTAACCGTCTTTTTTAAACAGGAGCAGCTGAATGAGTTTACCGGAGTGCTGAAAAAAAGGAATAGCATGCTGTGGATTTTCCTGCTGTTTCTGATTCCCGGCACGCCGAAGGATATTATGACCTATGTCGTATCCCTATCCAATATCGCTCTGGGAAAATGGCTGCTGCTCACAACCGTGGGACGTATTCCCAGCATTGTGACATCGACATTTCTCAGCGGTTCATTGAAGGAGGGAAATTTCGTCGCAGCTGCCGGAGTGGCAATACTTACGATTCTGCTTGTAATTGCAGGAGGCTTTGCTTATAAACGCATGAAGGAGGATACAGCGATATGATACAATTTATTATCTGCACATTCTGTGCAGTTGCAACCTTTCTGGGGTTTCTGCTGCATAACATGGAAGAATCATCCGGAATATAGTACAATTACACTTGTTGAGAGGGAGTGAAGGCTATGGATCATAACATACTCGTCGTGGAGGACGAAAAAGGAATACGGGAGGCTATACAGATATATCTGAAAAATCAGGGATATCGTGTATTTCTGGCTGAAAACGGCCAGGAGGGTCTGAACATAATAAAACGTGAAACAATTCATCTGGCTGTGGTGGATATCATGATGCCGGTTATGGATGGAATCACTATGACGATGGAGGTGCGTAAGGATTATGATTTTCCAATCATCTTTCTGAGTGCGAAATCCGAAGATATCGATAAAATAACCGGCTTGAATATCGGTGCGGATGATTATATCACAAAGCCGTTTGGCTCTATGGAGCTGCTGGCCCGTGTCCGCAGTCAGCTGCGCCGCTATGAACAGATTCTGATGCTGAAGGAGCATGCGGTATCCTCTGTGAATCGTGAGGAGGAAATTTACAGTATTGGGGCACTGGAATTAAACAGCACGACAAAGGAAGTGCGTGTGGATAATCAGATCGTCAAGCTGCGGCCGAAGGAGTTTATGATCCTGGAGCTGCTGATGAAGCATGCGGGCCGTGTTTTTTCAGCACAGCAGATATATGAGGCTGTCTGGAATGAGGAAGCAATCAATACGGAAACTGTGATGGTGCATATCCGTAAGCTAAGAGAGAAAATTGAGCTGGACCCCAAGCACCCGCGTTATTTAAAGGTGGTCTGGGGAATCGGCTATAAAATAGAAAAATAAAAACAGGTGATCTTATGAAGAAAAAACATATATTTCTAACAACGTTCATTGCACTGCTTTCTGTAATGAGCCTTATGATTTGTTCCGTATACCGTAATGATCAGATTCAGGAGCTGGGGCGTTCCGGCAAGCAGGCGGTTATCTGGTATCTTGAAGATGATATTCAGGAGGGAGTTCTGGGACTTGCTCAGTCTGTGCGTCCCAAGGATGATATTATCAAATTCGATACCGGGCTGCCGAATTATCTGAAAAGCACGTTATCCAATGATCTGAAAGAAAAAGTCACAAAGAGCTTTCTGGAATTGAAGGAGGATGCCAATTTTCAATACTATGCGAAGGATTTGAAAACGGTAGGAATATGGAAATAAAAAGCTGAGGGATATGTCTCAGAAGGAGCTTCGTGACAGCAGCCTGCTGTATGGTATTCTGGAATATGATAAAGATGGAGCAGCGAAAATTCTGGGAGACTTCAGTGATATGGATTTCCAGCCGCAGTCACTGACACGATATCTGCGCTATTTTGATTCCGTTGATGAAAACGGACCCATGACTACCTATAATATAAATGATGAAGAATTCACACAATCACAGGCAATGATTCAGAACCCGAAGCAGATGAAAATCATCTTCCGTGTACCACAGGAGGTTATCAAGGATCAGGGACTGATAGCACGTACGGTGTATGACTGGTCAAATTATACGCAATTCTCTGTAATTGCCGCTATGATCGGTACAATGGTCCTGATTTTGTATCTGTTGTTTTATCCAATCGCAATCGTTGAGGAAGTGAATCCGTTCCTGACATTTAAGAGAGTGAAGTTCGGTTTTCTGTTTATTCTGCTCGCTACCGGAATCACGCTGGGGACTGCCGGCGTTCTGGCACTGAGTGGAGCTACGATCAGCGGAACATTGCAGAGTGTCATGAATGAATATCATATCATGATGTCTGATGAGCTTCTGTTTGTGGCGAATGTCGTTTCCTGGATGCTGCTGTTTCTGATGATCAGTATCGCCTTGTTTGCAATGAAATATATATTTGTAAAGGGATTCTGGAAATATATGAAGGAGGATACGATTCTGGGCAGTATGATCGGCAGTATCCACCGGCATATAGACACTCTCGCAGATATCGATTTGAAGGATGATGCAAACCGTAAGCTGTTGAAATTCATGCTGATGCAGATCGTCATCATGATTGTGCTGTGTCTGTTCTGGTGGTTCGGCATGTTTCTGGCAATCATCTATGGCTTTGCCCTCTTCCTGTGGCTGAAGCAGAAGCTCAATGCTGTACAGCATGATTATCGTACCTTGCTGAAGCAGACGCAGGAGCTGAAGGAGGGCAACTTCCAGGCAGAGCTGCCGCAGGATGTCGGTATCTTCAATGCCCTCAAGGATGAATTCAGTGAAATCCGCGTCGGCTTTGAGAAAGCGGTACAGGAGGAAACGAAATCACAGAATATGAAAACAGAGCTGATCAGCAATGTGTCACATGATTTGAAGACACCGCTGACCGGAATTCGCAATTACGTAGAGCTTCTGCAGCAGGAGGGCATAAGTGAAACGCAGCGTAAGGAGTATGTGAGCATGCTGGATCAGTATGCCAAGCGGCTGCATGCTCTGATGGAGGATTTGTTTGAGGTTAGCAAGGCAAACAGCGGAAATATTCAGTTGGATATGGCTCGTCTGGATATTATCGCACTGGTGGAGCAGGTGCAGGCGGAGTGCAGTGAGCTTCTGCAGGAACGCGGGCTGGAGGTACTCTGGAATCTGCATGGTGAAAAACAGCTGAGTGTACTACTGGATGGCAGTAAGGCATTCCGGATATTTGAAAATCTGTTTATCAATATACACCATTATGCACTGGAGCATACCCGTGTGTATGTGGATATCCGCAAGACAGCCAACCGGGTACGGATCGAATGCAAAAATATATCAAAGGAACCGTTGAATTTTGATACGGAGGATATTGTGGATCGTTTCGTTCGCGGAGATAAATCGCGTCATGACGGAGGCAGCGGACTTGGACTGGCGATTGCCAAGAGCTTTACAGAGGCGATGAAGGGAAGCTTCCGCATTGAGACGGATGGAGATTTGTTTAAGGCGGTTATTGAATTTCCACTTGTTAGCGATACGTTAGGTGAGAATCAGGAGTAAGACTGGACGCCTTACAGGAAAATACAATGAAGGGACCGGATACATACAAACCGGTCTTTTCTATGTTTTTCCAGCGAAGTTGCAAAAGGCTGATTTACAGGTAACATTATCTTCTCCTAGTATTGTTTTGATTGCATAGTATTTGAGGTTTGATTATGTTAAGATATGGTTATAAATTAGAATTTGTAGAAGAGTTTTTCATGCTTGTCATCATTTTTTATTTGAAAATCAAATCAAAATAAAGCAAAATGGTCTTGCTAGTAACGTTGCGTAATACAGTAAACTGTATTTGAAAACCGATAGGAGGAAACAATAATGCAGAAAGAATATACTACAGGTGAAATAGCAAGATTATGCGGTGTTACCAAAAGAACGGTGCAATATTATGATAAAGAAAATATTGTGACACCAGCGAAAATGAGTGATGGTGGAAGGCGGATTTATACAGAAGATGATTTAAAAAAATTTCAATTGGTCTGCCTATATAAGGATTTGGGTTTATCATTACAGGAAATAAAAAGTATTTTGGAATCAAGTAATCAATATAAGGTAATTATGGAATCATTAAGTAACCAACGAGAAAAGATAGATAATCAAATAGAAGATTTAAAAAAGTTAAGAGATAAATCAACAACACTTTATAATGAAATTTCTATGAATCAAATAATTTCGATAAGAAATGAGGAAGAGCTAAGGAGTTTATGTTTAAGAAAAAAGCGACATGATAGAATTGATAAACTGACATATTTATTGCTTTGCTTTTATATGATAATTTTGATACTAAGCTGTATAGTTGGTTCATTATTAGATGGCATGTTTCTTGCCATTAGCATAGATGTTTTATTATTATACGTTTTAATTTATATCCATACAACACAAAATGCATATATTTGTCCTAAATGTCATAAAAAATTTGAAATCACCTTTCTAAAAGATATGCTAACCTTGAACAATGGAAAAAAGGGAAAATATTTGAAATGTCCTTATTGCCATCAAAAAAGTTGGATTGCTGAAACATATAAAGATAATTAAACTATCGTCGCTACACAAATTCAAGTTTATCAAACTGAAAAATTAGAAGTTGGAGGAATTTATGAAAGATATCAAATATGGAGTCTTATGTTTTATTCCATCTGTACTATTGTTGGTGTTTTGTGATTCATTCCCTAATGAAATTGCTACACATTTTAATTTTTTTGGAAATGCAGATATTTATTCAAGTAAATGGTATATTATTTTATTAGTACCTGTCCTTGGGTTTTTAGGACATGTCACATATATGGTTATATTAGAAAAGAGACCTAATCGGATTGGAAGAAATGGTATTAAAAAATACTCTTTTCTATACTTTCCTATGTTAACATGTTTTGCAATAATCTTCATGTTATGGAATAGCTAAATCCCAGTTTATTTGTTTAATAAAAAATTTGTTTAAATAAATAAGGTAGCAAAGCCATCTGTGATATATATAGGTAAAGTTCGATATTTTATTGATTATAGCTATAATGCATAATCAAAATTTATACATGCGTTTAGTTGGATAACTCTATCTATGCGACGTTTGAAATGACACACAGTCCATGTAGAGACGGTGGTTTCGATACATCGACGAAGTACGTAAAAATCCTTTGTTTTAAGCACTTTTCGGAGCATTTCGTATTCACGGATAAGGGTGTAAATTATAAAAATAAAGAGCTTAAAAAGTATATAGAGGTCTCAGTAGTAGCTGGTATAGAGTGTGTAGATACAATATAACGTGATTTATTTATTCTCTTTTGATTCAGATAAATCACTTATTATTCTCTATCTCACATACATAAGATAACGTATTCAGTCTTTGTATTGAATAAGAAAATGAATGTATCATGGAAGATGGAGTTAATCGTACAGAGCAAGTAAATAAAACAAAGGTGGCACGTAATTTTTGCCGGCTTCTTTAAGGAAGAGGATAAGGGAGGTGAAATCTTACTAACTTCATGTTTCGTATTGGACATGCTCATAATATAACCCTTAACAGGCTACAATGGGCGACGGTGTTTACAAATTGCATGAAACTACCGCATTTTGTGTGGAACGGGATATCTGCACAGTAATGGAAGTAACGGTGGATCGTGGTGATATAAATTATTTACATGATTTTCGGTAACACCATCCGGTAGGATAAAGGAAAGCCTACGAATTATCATAGTAACCGCAGATTTTTTAACAGCCATCAATAAATATTATTATAGGAATCGTAAAATGCCACGGATGGTCGCTCGAGACAGTATTGATTGAAAACATATATTGAAAAAGATGTGAGACAGCTAGTGAATAATGAGTTAAAATTCATGAAGTATCTTACAGCTTTAGCTGCAAGATGCGGCGAATTGCTTAATTTCCATGCTATTGCAAATGAAGTTGAAATCAGTATCGATACAGTGAAACAATGGTTTTAATATTATAGATATCAGGTATCATTTTTTGCTGGAGCCTTATTCTAATAATATATTGAAGAAGGTGGTGAAAACACCTAAGGTATATTTACACGATTCTGGTTTGATATGTTATTTGAAAAGGTGGACAACACCTGAAGTATTGAAAAATGGCGCAAAAGCCAGAAATGTATTTGAGAACTTTGTTGTTTCTGAAGTTATGATAACGCATTTGAATTCCGGTAAAGCATATCATCTATATATTATTATAGAGATAAGGACAAAATAGTAATTGATCTCATCATTGAAAAAGATGGCATTCTGTATCCGATTGAAATAAAGATGAGTGCAAATCCAATGAAGGGAATGGCTAAAAATTTCTCGGTACTTCATAATATTCCGGATAAAGAAATAGGTATCGGTTGTATTCTTTGCCAATATGGTAGAAAGCTTTATCTTAGTGAAAATCTAGTCTCTCTTCAAATTACGTATATCTGATTCAATCCTTCTGGTAATCTGTCAAGAGGAAAATTGAAATAAAACAGAGGAAATCGTAAGGAGATGATACAAAAAGATGCACTAAAAAGAGGTTCATAAAGAAATCGTTTTCAAAGACTATTCAACTATATAAAGTTTCACCTGTGGCACTCAATATAGTACATGCGCAGGATCATTTGATGAATGCAATTCTAATGAAGGATATGGCAAATTCGATTATAAAGCTGAATCAGAAAGTAGCATCCATGAAATAAGCAATACTGCTACAGGAAAATAAGATGAGGAGGCCGGCTTAGAAACTTTCTACCGGTACTTTTCATCTTTTTCTCATAAAACGAAATGAATTACCGAATGATACTATGGTAATCATTCGGTATGATTTCTATGCAGATTTCCTATTCAATTTTTCAATTATTTTACGCACAATGGTTGCACCGGGATATTCTTTTGTATATAATAAGGGGCAATATAATAGAATAATACGAAGGAGGTTTCTTATGAATGATATAAAACATGTCGTCTGGGATTGGAACGGTACGCTGCTGGATGATATTGATGTCAGTATGGAAGCGTTGAATACCATTCTGAAAAAGGCACAGCTGCCTCTGGTTCTGGATAAAGGGGAATACCGGAAATATTTTCAGTTTCCTGTGATAGAATATTATAAAAAAAGTCGGCTTTGACTTTGAGAAGACACCGTTTCCTATGCTCGCAAAGGAATATATGCGCTATTATCAGCCCCACAGTATGGCCTGCTCTTTGCATGACGGGGTAACGGACATGCTGTCACAGCTGAAGAAAAAGGGAGTGCATCAGTATCTGCTGAGTGCCAGTGATTTGCATTTCCTGCATGAGCAGCTGGATAATTATGATATTGAACAATATTTTGAGCAGGTACGCGGTCTGGATAATATCCATGCGGCATCCAAGGCAGAGCTGGCAAAGCGCTTTGTACAGGAAAGCGGTCTGAATCCGCGGGAAGTGGTCTTTATCGGTGACAGTGTACACGACAGTGAGGTTGCCCATGGTGCCGGCTGCGTTGTATTCTGATCGCCAACGGACATGAGGATAAGGGAAAGCTGGAAAAAACAGGCTGCGTGGTTGTCGATACGATACGCCAATGTGAATCCCTGATGGCGTGATCAGAAAGAGAAACTGGAGGTCTCCAGTTCTTTTTTTATCGCACTGCGCTGCTGTTCGCTGATTTGCAGCTTGCCGTGGATGCAGTCCACAAAGCCTTCCTGTGACAAGGTGAGAATAATGCGGTTGCAGGTAGCACACTACAGCCGATGGAAGCTGCAATCCGTTCCCGGGTCGCAGGAATCCTTCCACCACTCTGTCCATTGGAACGCAGCAAAAACAGAAGCAGGCGTGTGCGATTATCCATAAACAAATACTGCCGCTGAAGCTGCGTCTGCACAGACAGCTCCTTCATCAGCATCTGCGTACGCAGAAACAGGGCGTTTGCATCACTCTTCATCCAGTGCAGATAGGAGCAGCACTCAGTCTGGCGCAGCATGAGGCTTCCATCGTTTTCAGCGTCACATAGTGTCCCTCCATGCCGGTGAACAGCTCATAATCGCCGACGATATCCACCGGGTGCAGCTCCGTAAAGCTGTAAGGAATATCCACGACCCGCTCTTCGATCGCCTGCAGACGGCCATCCAGCAGCACAAATACCGGATTGCTGGTCTGGTAAGTGGAAATCAGATTTTGATTCTTACGTAGACGGATCAGCTGCATCTGCTGCAGCACCTCTACGGGACAATTGGCAAACAGCTGCTTCAGCAGACTGTGATGGCATTCCTTTGTTTCCTCTAACAAATCCTGCAGGGCAGTCATAAAATTCACCTTCTTTTCAAAAAGTGGACAGATGTCCTTTTTTTATTATCTGCTCCTATAGTATGATACTATTGTAAAAAAAGCAAGCAGGATGTATGGGAATCTGCTTTGCGTAAAACCTATGTAAAGGAGGAAGTATTTATGTCAACACCACATAACGCTGCTGCCAGCGGCGACATCGCCAAGACTGTACTCATGCCGGGGGATCCGCTCCGCGCCAAATTCATTGCAGAAACCTATTTGGAAAATCCGGTACAGTTTAACACGGTCGCAATATGTTCGGATATACCGGTAACCTATAAGGGAAAGAAAATCTCTGTCATGGGAAGCGGTATGGGAATGGCAAGTATTGGAATCTATTCCTATGAGCTGTATAAATTTTATGAGGTAGAAAACATTATTCGAATCGGTAGTGCAGGAGCCTACACGGATACGCTGAAGCTGTTTGATCTGGTACTTGCAGACAGTGCATGGAGTGAATCCACCTTCGCGAAGCACAGGCGGATGTCGACGGTGATATTCAGACACCGAGTGCTGAGCTGAATGCTGAAATAGAAGCAGCGGCCGCAAGGGTGAACAAACCGCTGACAAAGGCAAGAATTCATTCCAGCGATGTTTTTATCATGAGGACAACGTGGACGGACACCGGGAATTTTTTGAAAAGCATGGCTGTGTATGTGTTGAAATGGAAAGCTTTGCTCTATTCCACAATGCCAAAATTTTAAACAAGCGCGCTGCCTGCCTGCTGACCATCAGCGATTCTCTGGTTACACATGCAGAGACAACTGCACAAGAGCGTCAGACATCCTTCCATGATATGATGCTGGTTGCACTGGAAACAGCTGTGGCATTATAACATACGACAGGAAAGCACGTTATAAATAAAACACACAAGGAGGTTAACATGAAACCATATAAGAGGATTTTTACAATCGTCATAGATTCTCTCGGTGTCGGTGCGATGCCGAATGCGGCGGAATATGATGATGAGGCTGTGATACGCTGGGACATATTGATGCAAGCATGCCGAAGTTTCATATTCCGAATCTGGCAAAGCTGGGACTGGCAAACCTTCATCCGCTTAAGCATGTGGCACCGGCAGCCGAGCCCCTGGGTTATTATACGAAGCTGCTGGAAGCCAGTGTCGGCAAGGATACGATGACCGGACACTGGGAAATGATGGGACTGCATATCACGACACCGTTTAAAACCTTTACGGAAACCGGCTTTCCACAGGATTTGATCGATGAGCTGGAAAAACGTACAGGGCGTCATATTATCGGAAACAAGTCTGCCAGTGGAACTGAGATTCTGGACGAGCTGGCAGAGCAGGAAATACAAAACGGGGATCTGATCGTCTATACTTCAGCGGATTCTGTTCTGCAGATTTGCGGAAATGAGGAAACGATGGGTGTGGAGACTTTATATCATTATTGTGAAATCGCAAGAGAACTGACCATGCGTCCGGAGTGGATGGTGGGAAGAGTCATTGCGCGTCCGTATACCGGAAGTAAAAAAGGGGAATTCAAACGCACCAGCAACCGTCACGACTATGCATTGAAGCCGTATGGGAAAACAGCGCTGGATGCGCTGAAGGAAGCCGGACTGGATGTAATCAGCATTGGAAAAATCAAGGATATTTTTGATGGTGAAGGCATTACACAGCTCATAAATCCAAGAGCAGCGTGCATGGCATGGAACAGACGATTGAGGTCATGGAGCAGGATTTCCACGGCTTATGCTTCGTCAATCTGGTTGACTTTGATGCATTGTGGGGACATCGCAGAAATCCGGTCGGCTATGGAGAAGAACTGGAGCGCTTTGATGAGCTGCTGGGAGTTGTTCTCAATAAGCTGCAGGAGGATGATTTATTGATCATTACTGCAGATCATGGGAATGACCCAACCTATAAGGGAACGGATCATACCAAGGAAATGGTTCCGTTTCTGGCATACAGCCCGCGTATGGAAGGACACGGACTATTGCCGGTAAGTGATACCTTTGCATGATCGGAGCCACGATTGCGGATAATTTTGAGGTATCCATGCCGAAGAACACAATAGGAACAAGCTGTCTGAAACAATTGAAATAAGGTACTGACGAAAACACCAAAAGGTATCTGCAGAGAAGGATCGTAGGAATGAAACCGGGAATTCTGCTGCTGATACCTTTTTATTATGTATAAAAGAAACTATCCGGACAATTAAATGGCAGGGCTTTAGCTGCTGCGGACACAAAGACTACGATTTTATTCTTATGAATGCTGTTTTCTGAAAGGGCATGGGTTTTCATAGTCCGCTGTGATAAAATGTATTTAAGAAACATAGGAATCTGAGATGGAGAAGGAGGAATGCAGGGTGGATGAAATTATCATCAAGCCGCATCATTATAGATATCATAAAGCTGTATGGTGCCGGTATTGAACGATTTATACCGGATGAACCATGGGACATGATTTCTATAAAGTCGCAAATGAACTTATCGATCATCCGACAATCAATGTAAAATTAACCGTCTATGATGATATATGTAGGCCGTGTAAAAAATATAACGGCAGGTGTGTTGATGCGTTGACATCCATTTCCTGATATACAGGCAAGGATGCTTATAATAGAACATTGGATGAAAAGCTTATCAGACTGTATACTTTAACTGCTGAAAAATATACAGCATTGCAGCTTTGTTCGATAATCCTTGAAAAGAAAGCGTTTATATATACTGTCTGGAATGAGGAAGAGCCTGCTTTCACACAAAACGATATGCTTTATTTGTGAAGGGGGCAAATAAATTTTTAGATGGAAAATAGAATTTGCGATAGACATACACGGTGAAATCACGATGCCGGCTCCAATCCCATAAGAGAGGATCCTGAAGGTGGAAATACAGGCTGCCTACATCAGCTGTTTTGCTGCCAGAATTGTTTTACAGCCGCATGCAGACGGGTTGGATCATTGATAATTTGAAACGGCCGCATGTGTTCTGGTAACAGCCGCTGATAAAACGGTGTGGTGAAGCGCTCGTCAATGAGTAACACGATACCGATATCACTGTGCGAGCGAATAACACGGCCGGCAGCCTGCAGTACCTTATTCATGCCCGGTACCTGATATGCGTAGGCATACCCCGTTTCGTTAACCTCGTCAAAGTGCTCACGCAGCAGCTCCTGCTGTGGATTGACCTGCGGAAGTCCTACACCGACAATGATCGTACCGATCAGCTTTTCCCCCTTCAGGTCTATTCCTTCAGAAAACATGCCGCCTAATACACAGAACAGAACATGCAGTTCTTGTGTGGTATTGAAGTGTTCAAGAAGTGCTGCTTCTCTTCTTCCTTCATCCCGCTTTCCTGCAGGGATACGTGAATATCAGGGAACTGTTCACAAAAGGTCTGGGCAACCTGCTTCATATAGGCATAGCTTGGCAGAAAAACAATGTAATTTCCTGTTTTGGCCTGCACCGCTGCGTGAATCATAGCGGCAATCGGGTGCAGGGAGCTATCGCGGTTTCGATAGCGGGTGGAAATGGCGTCACACAGGACGATTTTACGCTTTTCTGCCGAGAATGGAGAAGGAAGAAACAGCTTTCTGGTCTTTCTTGTTCCACCCAGCAGATCGAGATAATAATCAATGGGAGAAAGCGTCGCAGAAAAGAAGACAGTGCTTCGTCCCATGGCACAGGTTTCCTTTAATGGATGTGCCGGATTCAGACAGAGCTGCTTCAGTACGATATCACTGCTCTGCTTTTCATAACAGGTGACAAAATCCTCATCATAAACTCGGAAATCCGGTTGTAGTTTATGCATGAAAAATACAGATCGCGTAATTCTTCATCCCAGGTATCTTCATGCTCACTCTGCAGATAGATATCCATTTGTTCAATCACATCTGCCAGACGCTGCCTGATGGAAGAAATTGGATCCTTTTGGTGAATAAAATTCTGTCCTTCCTCTTCGCACTGCTTTTTTAACCGCAGGAATTCACGGTTGACAGCGCGCAGTGCCGCATGCAGCGGCTTGCGTTGCTTTGGGATATTGCGGGCAGCCGCAAGAAACGCCGACTTATTCAGCTCACAGCTGTACATGCCTCTGGCACGATCCACCAGATTGTGTGCTTCATCCACCAGAAAAATATAGTCTCCCTTTTCCATAAAAAAACGTTTCAGATACACCCGCGGATCAAATACATAGTTATAGTCACAGACAATCACATCCCCATACAGACTTGCATCAAGGCTCAGCTCAAAGGGACAGATCAAATGCTCCTTTGCTTTTTTTCAACGGCCTCACGATCGATGAACTGTGTTTCCTGCAGCAGCTCATACAAGGCATCCTGACAGCGATCATAATAGCCTTTGCATAGGGACATACCTCGGGGTCACAGTTGCGCACATCCTGAAAGCAGATTTTATCCTTGGCTGTGATTGCCACGCTTTTAAAGGATACCTCCTGCTTGTAAAGCAGTCGCAGAGTATCATAGGCAACTGTGGCCGTTACATTTTTCGCACACAGATAAAATACCTTTTCCGCCTTACCCTCTCCAATTGCCTTCAAAGACGGAAACAGGGTGGAAATTGTCTTTCCGATACCGGTTGGTGCGGAGGCGAACAGCTTTTCCCGATCCAGAATGGTTTTGTATACGGCGACTGCAAAGTCACGCTGTCCGCTGCGATAATCCGGAAACGGAAACTTCAGCTCCTTCAGTGTTCTGGAAGAGCTGATTTTCAAATCTCTGCTGAGTGCTGCCACTTCACATAGCGCCGCAGCGTATCCATATAGAATGCCGCCAGCTCCTCCCGTGTTTTCTCCTCGTCAAACTGCTTGATTTCCTCGGTATCAATCTGATAATAGGTCATCTGGATGCGAATGGAGGGAGCAACGTGCTCAGCCAGATACATATGGCCATAGCAATAGGCCTGTGCGAGATGGACCATGACGGGCTCGTTCAATTCGGAAAAGGGAATCGCGGTTGTTTTGATTTCCTCAATCGTCACCTGATCGTCCTCCTTGCGAACACCATCCGCTCTGCCTTCAATTTCAAACAGGATATCATCCAGTCACTGGACAGCTTCAGAAATACTTCGCTTTCATAGTCTCCCTGTGCAGAGCTCTGCAGCATGCGATGAATACGGCTACCCAGATTTGCCCGTTCGATGGATGGCGCTGTGGATACCAGATCACCGCCGATCCATACCGATTCTACCAGAGCGCGCACGGACATTTTGCATCGATACACACGCATCCCTCCTCCTGTATCACTTCTGTACTGTAATTTTAGTCGTTTTTCTATGATTATGCAATGCAAGTACGGTATAATATACAGGGAAAAGATAACAATTCATGGAAAAATGCTGTCTCCGTGGGGATACTGCATAGGATCTGTTCTGAAAGCCTGCAGCATCTATCAGGGATTTGCTGTGAATTGATATCATGAAAGGTGAGGAATGTGTATGAAAGAATTCATTATCAATGAAAACGATGCGGATCAGCGGGTGGATAAGTTTATACAGAAAACGATGAAGACCATGCCCAAGAGCCTGATGTATAAATATATAAGGAATAAGAAAATCAAGGTGAATCGGAAACGCTGTGAGATTTCCCAGCGACTGCAGGTGGGAGACACCATGCAGTGCTATATCCCCGAGGAGTTTTATGAAGTAGCAACCATGCGCAGCTTTCTACAGGTCCCGAATGCACTGGATGTGGTCTATGAGGATGATGCTGTTCTGCTGATCAACAAGCCCAAGGGACTTCGCGCACACAGTGACACCAGTGAGGTGCAGGATAATCTGGCAGACCGCTGCTGCATTATCTGTATTGTAAAAAAGAATACGATCCAACCACCGAACAAAGCTTTACCCCTGCCTTGTGCCATCGTATCGACCGAAACACGCAGGGGCTGGTAATTGCGGCTAAAACAGCTGCGGCTCTTCGCTGCATGAGTGAAAAAATCGCACTTCGTCAGGTGGAAAAGAAATATCTGTGTATCGTACAGGGGAAATTGAAAAAAAAGCAGGATCATATCGTGCTGTATCATCGAAAGAATGAGCAAAATACGGCGGAGGTTATCGATCGTGAGCGGGAAGGCTATACCCGCATGGAAACAGGCTATCGTGTGTTGCAGGAGGCAGAGCGCTACTCTCTTGTTGAGGTGGAGCTGCACAGCGGTAAAAGTCATCAGATTCGAGCTCTTATGAGCTGGCTGGGACATCCTCTGCTGGGCGATGTAAAATACGGGGCGAGGAAGACAAAAGAGAAGACTTATCAGGCACTCTGTGCGTATCATGTGGCATTTCATTTTCAGGGGGATGCGTGCTGTCTGCAGTATCTCAACGGCAGAGCATTCGAGCTGCAGGATACCGATATTGAGCGGCAGTTTGCGGATATCGCAAGACCGTTTTGAAATGGTATAACGGCATGCCTTTGACTCTTTCAAAGATACGAGCCGGACGTTATCGGATAGATACGGTCCTTTGAAAATCGTAAAATAGACCGGTGTACCCACAGAACCTGTAGCATTCCCCCCATCTTCACTTGCTTCATGTAAAATCGCATGCACAAGACTTATTCTAATAGAACTTCATGCACAGATACTGGCAGGAAACAGTATGCAATAAAATGACTGGCAAAGGATCATGACCTTTATGAAAACTGCGGCCTGTGCTAGAAACGTATGTTATTTCATATATACACTGTCTGGTTGATCATTGAATCGCAGCACTGGAAATAAATACCGGATAGAATTTGAATGAAATCGCTTGCTTTTATGAAAAAGGGGTGTATAATCAGTTAAGTTGAAAATAAAAGGAGAGAGTTTATGGAATCTTATCGTTACCTGCTGGACGTGGCGCTGATTCTGCTCAGTACGAAAGTATTCGGACTGCTGACAAGAAGAATCGAAATGCCGCAGGTCGTTGGGGCGCTGGTTGCAGGACTGCTGCTGGGGCCGGCATGCTTTAATATCGTACAGGAATCGGAATTCCTGGATCATATTGCGGAAATCGGTGTTATCGTACTGATGTTCTCCGCCGGTCTGGAAACAGATATATCCGAGCTGAAGAAAAGCGGCAGAAACAGCTTTGTCATTGCCGTTATCGGTGTACTGGTTCCGCTGATTGCCGGTTATGTGCTGGCATCCTTCTTCAATACGGAGCCTACAGCATTTCTGCAGAACATGTTTATCGGCGTCATTCTGACGGCAACCTCCGTCAGTATCTCAGTGGAAACGCTGAAGGAGATGGGAAAGCTGTCCACACCGAGCGGCAATGCCATCCTTGGGGCGGCTTTGATAGATGATATTTTGGGAATTGTCGCATTGACCATCATTACCGGTATGGCGGATACATCCGTACAGCTAACAGAGGTTATGCTGAAATCGTTGCCTTCTTCGTGCTGGCTGTTATCGTTGGTATATTTGCACGTAAGGGTATCGAAAAGCTGTTTGACCGTTATCAAAAGGTACACCGCCGCTTTTCTATTCTGAGCTTTGCCTTCTGTCTGCTGTTTGCCTATGTTGCGGAAGCCTTCTTCGGGGTTGCGGATATCACCGGTGCATTTATCGCAGGATTGATTATCAGTGGTACGAGCCGCTGCAATTATGTGCAGATGCGTATTGAAACCCTGTCTTATTTATTGATTTCCCCGGTGTTCTTTGCCAGCATTGGCTTGAAGGTTGTGCTGCCGGAAATGAGTACCAGCATTATGATATTCTCGGTACTGCTTCTGGTTCTGGCAATTCTGACAAAGATCGTTGGCTGCGGTCTGGGGGCGAAGCTGTGCCGGTATGAGAACATACAGAGTCTTCGAATCGGCATCGGCATGGTATCCCGCGGTGAGGTCGCTCTGATTGTCGCCAGCAAGGGGATGAAGGTTGGCTTGATGAATGAGGCATTTTTCGGCCCGATTATCATTATGGTTGTACTGACAACTGTGATAACCCCGATTCTGTTGAAAATTGTTTTCAAGGATCGTGAAAATGACCCGGATGTATATGCATCCTCGGAGCTGATTGAGGACTATGAGAAGATTGAACAGAATGAAAAGCTGGCACAAAAGGTGCTGGAACAGAGCTGATTGCTTCCGAAAGCTGCCAAAGCTGCGAACTATTGGATAATCACCTGATTCCAAATTGCAGGATTGCTTTCCTATATAAATATAGAGGATCACATTCATGGATTCAAATATGCAGATTTTATCCGTACAGATAAGGTCTGTTTTTTTTCTTGTATTCTGCGGATATACAGCTTTAAATATTCTATGCGCAAGACATTATAGTCGCCTGTTTTTTTTGCTTATTGCAAAGCTGATATGCGTTAGGGCAGATGAGGTATGTCTTTCTGTATGGAATCACCATATAAAGAATGGTAAGTTTCGAATCGGTTGATGCCTTGTTGAAGAGGGTATGGAAAGGAAGGCCTCTTTGCAGCTGATGTGCAGTTGTGCCTCTTTCATGGTGCAGACCGTCCGCAATATGTGATAGGAGGTATTCCTTTTATGAGCAGCTGAAAAATTTAGAGAATTTATGTTTTGTTTATATTTTCCATAATTGAAATTTTCAATTATGGAATATGGAACAGCATGTACGAAGGCAGCCCTTGAACAGTATTTTAAATCAGAAACAACAACCAACAGCCGTGTACAGAAAAAGGGGTTTCAGTATCGCTTTGTTTACAAAATTTTCATAAGGTAAAAAATACACGAAAAATGGATGGAAAACCGCAATTTTTACAGGGGTTTTGCGGAACCGATTTTATAATAAAAAGGAGTGAAATCTTTGCTTGCACACCAAAATAAAAAGGTGTATACTTCTAGAAGTTTGGTGAACGGCCAAACGAATCGGTGATATAATAAGGATAAAGGAGGTGTCGTTTTTTGGAAGAAATCATTCGTAAAATCGTAGATGCCGACAAGCAGGCAAGAGCGCGTGTTGAGCAGAAACAGCAGGAACGCCACAATATCCAGAATCTGATACAGGACCAGAGTATGGAAATCAGAGAAAAGTATCGAAAGGAAACAGAAGACTGTATAGCGAAGAAGCGCGAACAGATGGATGCGGATTTGCAGAATGCTATGCAGCAGGAAGAAGCAGCCTATGAGGAATCGCTCAATGCTCTCCAGCAGAAATATGAGGAGCATAAGGAGGAGTGGGTTTCACAGATTGTAAAACGAACGCTGGCGATGTAGTTATGTGTTCGCCTGTACACGTTGGGAGGTGATGTGTATATGAGTATGGCAGAAGGTGTTATTGTGGCGAAGGCCAGAAGCATGCATGGGGAAGCGCTGAGTGAAGAAATGTATCAGGAGCTGCTGCATAAGAAAAGCGTGGCGGAAATCGCCGGTTACCTGAAGCATGAGACCTCCTATGCCGCTGCCTGAAGGATGTGCGTGAGAACAATATTCACCGAGGTCAGCTGGAAAGTATCCTGCGACAGGAAATTTTCAAGAAAACCATGAAATTATACCGTTATGCGGATGCGGTCATGAAGCCGTATTACCGGCTGCATATGCAGCAGATTGAAATCGATTTGATTCTGTCCCGTATCCGGGTACTGATTTCCCGGGAGTATGAAGCTGCCATTGCGGAATTTCCTATCTTTCTAAAGTCGTACACCAGCTTTGATCTGCTGCGGCTGGGGAATGTTCATAGCTATGATGAGCTGCTGGATGTTTTAAAGCATACGATGTATTATGCGGTACTGCTTCCTTACCGTGTGAAAAAGGGTGAGGAAAATGATATTGACTATACAAAGATTGAAACACAGCTGCAGATGCAGCATTACACCCATACCTTTCAGGTGATTGACAAAACGCTGAAGGGAAAAAGCAGAAAAGCAGTCAAGCAGTATTTCGCAACCCAGATTGAGCTTAGCAACATTGAAAAGATTTACCGCTACAAAAAATACTTCAATGCCCGTGAGGATGTCATTCGTGAATCGCTGGTACCGGTGCATGAGCATCTGTCCGCCGCATTTGTGGAAGAGCTGATTGCACAGCCGAATGCGCGTGCATTTATCAAGCTGCTGCAAAGCAGCACGTATCGTCTGGGAATTGAGGATATGGAGAAGGATTATGTATATATCGAACACTATACCGATTCCTTTCTGTATGCATTGGCAAAGAAGAATATCTATTATTCTCTCGATGCCCCCCTGGTATATTCCAGCTATCTGTATACCGCAGAGCGTGAGCTGGAAAATATCATCAATATTATTGAAGGTGTGCGTTATCATGTATCCATTGAGGATATGGAGCGCATGCTGATCTACTAGAAAGGAGAATGTTCATGGCAATTTCAAAAATGAAACTGGTCAACATCCTTGCGGATAATGAATATCTCAACGATGTACTTTTGAAATTCGTGGAACTGGATTACTTTCATCCGGAACCGGCCAGTAAGTTTGTGGACAGTGTACACGGACTTACCACGCTGAGTGATGAAAACCCGATAACCGATGTACTGACGCATTTCAATGAGTGCTGCAGGACATGGATATGACGCTTCCGGTGAAGGACGTAAAAAACGGTGCGTATGATCTGGAAGGCATCCGCAAGTATATTGATTCCATCCACGAGCGCTTTGAAAACGGGGCTGCAATACGCCGCGAGCTGGAGACTGTTATCCAGGAAAACCGCGATGCGCTGACGCAGGTCCGCAATATAGAAAGCATTGATTTGAATCTGGATGATCTGTTTGAATGCAAGTATATCAAGATTCGTTTCGGAAGACTGCCGATCGACAGTGTCGAAAAGCTGCAGTATTACCGCAACCGCCCGTTTGTATTCAAGTCATTCAGTACGGATGATACGTATAGCTGGTGTGTATATTTCACAACCGCGAAATACGAGGGAGATGTGGACAATATTTTCTCCTCTCTGTACTTTGAACGTATCCGTATTCCGGAATTCGTCCATGGAAATCCGATTCAGGCCAAAGAGAATCTGCAGGAGGAAATCGACAACGATCTCAAGCAGCTGCAGCATGTCAATGAAGTCATTGAAGCTCTGAAGGCGGAATGCATTGACAATTTCGCTGACATCAAGGCGGAACTGGAGTTTATAAACCATACCTTTGAAGCCAGAAAATATGTACTGGGTCTCGG
>ENA-OQCK01000059-OQCK01000059.1-human-gut-metagenome-genome-assembly--contig:-NODE-59-length-58728-cov-4.897288_pt1 | contig 58728 bp, 75 predicted proteins | sample MGYA00242498_ERZ504578 | MGnify/ENA primary metagenome ERZ504578 (study PRJEB26092, sample SAMD00036229) | human gut metagenome | host: Homo sapiens | study: EMG produced TPA metagenomics assembly of...
CAGAAATGGAACCCGCAAACCCGGCAGAAAGAAGGGAAGGCCAATGCCCTTTATACCTCTAGCGAAGGAGGTATTGATCCGGGATTCTTGGAAAGCAAGCTTATCAAGCACGCTTTCGACGGATATCCAAGGTACGCACGGGACAGTTCTCCTCATTCGAGACACAGGAGGAACCGCAAGAGATCGACTACGGACTGGAAGAAACAACCGTTATCCAGCCCAATCAAGCCGGACAGCAACCGCAAGCCTCCAGCCCCAATCGGAAAATCCTTTACAAGGATTCGGAGAGCAACCGCAAGCGGAACCGGTACCCGTATCTGGTATAACATCCCAAATATCACAAGAAGATGAAGAAGCCGGATTTTAAGAGTTCAATATCAACATTCAAAATTTTATCGACATGGATACACAGAATAACAATTTACCTTTCAAGGCTAACGAGGTCATTAGCATCTTACAGACAGCCCCGGATATTCTCGCCCGCAATGAGGCGTCGGTCTCAGCTTGCACGAACGCAGGGAAAACCCTCTTGGACACGATTGAGGGAAATGGAGGTATCGGCACGGACGAGATCGACACTGCGGTACAAGAATACCTTGCGAAGTCAAAGAAGACCGTAGAGAACATGAACAACCGCCGGAAGCGTTAACCCAAATGCTAACGGCTATATCCAAACGTTTCACGACACTAGAGGGTTCCATAGACGCCAAATCCAAGGGAACCATCCCTTATCTGCTACAGATGGAGCGTAACAAATACGCCGCCAAGAAGCTGGAAGAGCAAAAACGCCGTGAGGAAGAGGCCCGGCAAAAACAGTTGGCGGAGAACGAGAAAGCCCAATACCGGGCCGACATAACGGTCTTGCTTGATACCACGTACGCCGCCTACGTCGAGAAGCATATCAACGCCTTGAACGGGATTTTCAATCGTGCCTCCCTAGCCACGTATGGGGACGTATGCCGGCAGATCACGCAAACAAGCACCGGTTTCTCATGGACGGATTTCGTGAAAAACGTCGTGGATAACAAACAGACATTCTATATGGACGGTGAGACCCGCAAAGCGATCAAGAACGAGATAGCCATCCTAAAGAAAAAAGAATATTCCGATCGATACGCTTTCGAGATCGAGGGACTGAAACAATCCTTGGTCGACCGCCTCCCATCCCTCCGGAAACAACTGGAGGAGCAAGAGGAAATTCGCAAGACCAACGCAATCGAGGCGGCACGGCTGGAAGAGGAGCGCAAACGGAAAGAGGCGGAAGAACGTCAAAAGGCCGAACTGGAACGTAAGCGCAAGGAAGAGGAAGCGAGAGCCAAGGCGGAGGCAGAGAAAGCCACTGCGGAAGTACAGGCAGCCTTCGATTTCAGCGCCGCCAGTATGTCTCCTACCCCTACCAAGGCAAAGATCAAGAAAAAGATCCAAGTCACCAATCCACAAGGATTCATGCAGGTATACCAGATGTGGTTCATGCGTGAGGGTATCAACATGAGCATGGAGATCTTGAGAAGATCCATAAGAAGATGATCTCCTATTGCGAGAAAATAGCCAATAAGGACGGTGAGCGAATCCAGTCCGCATTCGTGAAATATGTCGATGATGTAACGGCCAAGTGATATGAGAAAGCTATATCTGTCCTCATGGATAAACTTCGGGAAATACAGGCGTACACCGAGTAATCTAAAAAAAATCCTCGATACGGAAGAGGGCCGCAAATGGTTCCGGTGGCTGATGGATAACACTTACGATTTTGAATTTGACTTCGCAGTCATTGAATACTTAAAACTCAAGGAAGAAGATGCAAGATACGTATTACCAACGGTCTGAGGTCAGCAACTCAGACCTGACAGAACTAAAGAACCTCCTCTATCCCCGTACGCAATACGGGGATAAGGAGAAGACGTTCAAATTCGGGAGTCTGGTGGATGCGATGCTGACAGAACCCGAACGGGTAAGATATGACAAACATACGGTAGATGACGTATTGTATTCCGGGGAAGATTGGGAACTGGCACAAGCATGATCAAGTCACTCCGTATGGAAGCCCGACACGATCCCTTATTGGCGCAAGTGCTTGCTAAAGCGGAGACGCAACGGTTCATGGTAAACAAGGGGCAACGTTTCCAATACGGCAACTTTGAATATAGCTCGACACTCGTTGCAAATGGGACTGGTGGCTTCCCACATTCGGATTCGGCGGAGACTTGAAAACTACCTTCGCCAGTTCCCAGAAACAGTTTGACGAGGCGATTGATTTCTTTGATTGGGATCGTTCCCGTGCCTGGTATATGGATATCGCCGGAAGCGTCAAGATTTCATCTATGGTATCTCCAAGAAGAACCAAAAAGTGTTCAAGGCTTTCATCAGACGGAACGATCTGAGCTACCGGAAAGGGAAAGAGAAATACGAGGAACTAGCCTTCCGGTGGTGGATGCTAATAAGCTAATAGTATGAAGAGTCTAATTTTAATCCTAATCGGCTGGCTAAAGTACAGGCTGGTAAAGAAATGCCCTATATGCGGAGCTCCCGTACTCGTAAAGAAATTACAGACGCATACGGGAGATACATTCAACGTATATCATTGCGGCAACTGTGGCAACGATTATATCTTAAAATAAAAATCATGAATCTCAATATCACACCGACAGACAAGATATCCGAGGAACTGGCCGCCATAGATGCCTTCCTGAACATTACCATGAGCGAGGAGGTACAGGAAGCCGTCCTGCGAGGGAACGACCTCGCCGTCTATATCGCCCGAACCGGGAAGCTGCTGGCCGATGCCAAATATCACCTGAACGGGAAAAAGAAATCGGAAGTATTCGACACATTACGGGAAACCGCTTCACGGGCCGGAGCGACCTCAAAGGCCATAAACGCTATCATCGACAGCCTGTGCAAGGATGAGCAATACCTAGTCGACTGGTGTGATAGATTGAACCGTACCGCGACCCACCAATTGGAATGGTGTCGCACGATAATTAGCAAGGCGAAAGCTGAAATGGCCTTAGCGCCTCAGAGTTATAACAATCCTAAATTTTAAAAGAACATGGAAGAATTAGTAAAAGAGCAACCCGTGTACGAGATCCAGAAAGTGAAGATCAAGAACAACCAGCTCACGGCGGAGTATACGGAAAAGTTCGTGGAAGCGAACTACAAGAACAACATCCTAAAGGAATCGGAGCAGTTTATCCACCCCGATCTACTGTACGCATTGAACCGGCTTAAGCCACACGTAGTGAAAATCTGTGAGATGCACGAGGCTACATTGGTCAATGTCGCCAATCCCTCCGACGATGACTTGAACGAGAAGCTAAAGAATATCATCGTCACCGGATACAGCAAAGGCGGTAATGATGAATCAGCCGGCGTATCAATCCAAGCGCAAAAACTCCTGAAAAGCGGGCAGATCCTTAACCTCTCCGTCCCGTTCACCAAATATGAGGACGAGTCCGGCGACGGGTACCTTTACGGAGCCGAGTTGAAAGAGGCTATCGGTAGATGTAGTTACGAGGTGGACGCTTACCTGTTCGAAGGTAAATATGGCATCAAGCAAGAATCCTTCGATTTCGATACCCCGGAGGAATCGGATATCACGGGCGAGAAGGAAGAGAAGCCAAAGAAACGGGGACGGAAGAAAAAAGAGCAGATCAAGGAGATCGCCGAGGAGGTGAAAGCCTTCGACGAGTTCGCCTAACTAATAATAAAAACAACCGTTATGCAAATCACTTTACAAAACACGGAAAAGGGACAATGCTACGCGGTAAGGTTTGACAGGTACCGCCAGCAGGTCGTTGACAAGCTAAAGACAGCCGTCAGCGTCCGCTGGTGGGACAAGTCTACCGGAGCGTGGATGATCCCGGCCAACAATAAGTGCAAGGCGGAGCTAGACCAGCTCACCTATTACGTGAGGCACTTCGAACCCGTCAACTGGGGAGGGAACGAGTCTAAGACCGACGAGGACATAGCCTATCAAATACCGGACATGCCCGAGTTGGACGAGGATCATGGCCTAAAGATACAACCTTACCCCTATCAACTGCAAGGAATCGCACGAGGCTTACAACTAAAACGGTTTATCAATGGGGACGACATGGGACTTGGCAAACAACAACCAGTCAGTAGTTACGTGGCTACTCCAAACAGTTTTAGGAGGATTGGAGAATTACAAATTGGGGACGAGATATTCGGCAGGGACGGAAATGTATATACCGTAAGTGGCGTGTACCCGCAAAAAGAACGCCGCGTGTTCAAAGTGACGTTCTCTGATGGCGTATCCTGTGAATGCGGCCCAGAGCATCTATGGTGTGTCCGGGATGCCAACCGTAGAAGAAAGGGGAAAGGATGGATCACCAAGACAACACAGGAGATCATGGATTCCGGCGTGACCTACAACCTAAAAGGTTTTGGCCATAACCATACAAGACGGAAATGGGAAATCCCAATGTGTGAACCTGTGAAGTACAAGGAGAGATTATACATCATTCATCCTTACATCATGGGGGTACTTTTGGGAGACGGCCACCTTTGCAATGGCAATGGGCGCCTGTCTTTCTCTACACCGGACATGGATACGGCTATTGCCGACAGGGTAAGAAAACTCTTACCTAGCGATATGCTGTTGGTACGGGACGATTACGCCACATGCCCGCGATACAACATCACAAAGAATCCGACAGTCCACGAAAATCGATTTTACCAAGAGATCAAACGACTCAAAGCTGACAAACCAAGTGTAGAGAAATTCATACCATACGAATACATGCACGGATCGGTAGAGCAACGCATCAACCTCTTACGCGGTTTGATGGATACGGATGGATCAGGAAAGAGAAACAGGATCACCTACAGCACCCTTTCCTATGGCATGGCGCGTGACATTGCCCTTTTGGTACGTTCCCTTGGAGGACAGGCGATCATACGCAGATACGATAGGCAAAACGAGGGTAAAGGCGTGGAATTTCAAGTAAACGTGAGGATCAAGGTTTGCCCATTCTATCTTGAACGGAAAGCCGCCGAATGGGACATCAAAAAAACAAACTATTGTTCACGGTATATCTCGTCTATCGAATATATTAGAGAGGAAGATTCCGTATGTATAAGCGTAACCGCTCCGGATCATTTGTATCTGACAAATAATTATATTGTAACGCACAATACACTTGAGAGTATCGCCACAATCAACAAGGCCGGCGCTTTCCCCTGTCTCGTTATCTGCCCCAATACGGTCAAGATCAACTGGCAACGTGAATGGCACAAGTTCACGGACAAGAAAGCCATGGTATTGACCGATTCGGTACGAACCTCATGGCCATTCTTCTGGCAAACGGGCATGAACCATGTGTTCATCGTGAACTACGAGAGCTACGGAAGTATTTCGTACGCCGAATCAACAAATCGGAGAAATGGACGCTGAAAGACGTAGAGTTCCATAATACGATCAAGTTGTTCAAGAGCGTGATCATTGACGAATCCCATAAGGTAAAATCAACGGCTACCCAACAAAGCAAGTTTTGCAAAGGTATCACCGCCGGGAAAGAGTGGATCATCCTGTTGACCGGTACCCCTGTCGTAAACAAGCCCAACGACCTTATATGCCAACTCGCTATCATGGACGGATGAACGATCTCGGAGCTGGAAATATTTCACGAGCCGCTATTGCTCCGGGCCGCACGGGGCCTCGAACTTGAAAGAGCTCAATTTCATGCTCTGGAAGCATTGTTTCTTCCGGAGGGAAAAATCCAAGGTGCTGACTCAATTACCCGACAAGGTACGGCAGATCGTGACCTGCGAGATCACCAACCGCAAGGAATACCAAGACGCCGAGCGTGACTTGGTGGATTATCTGAGACGATACAAGGAGGCCGACGATGAGAAGGTACAAAAATCGCTGAAAGGCGAGGTCATGGTACGAATAGGCATATTGAAGGACATAACGGCCCGGGGTAAGTTGAGAGAGGTGATCGATTTCGTGAAGGATTTTCGGGAGAACGGAAAGAAGATCATCCTCTTCTGTAACCTGCATGAGATCGTAGACCGGCTCCTACAGGCGTTTCCCTCGGCGGTGTGTGTCACCGGACGGCAGGATATGCAACAAAAACAAGCGTCTATAGACGCTTTCCAACGGAATCCCAAGACGGACGTCATCATCTGCTCCATCAAGGCCGCGGCGGCGGGTATCACGTTGACAGCGTCAAGCAATGTCGCTTTTATCGAGCTACCGTGGACATACGCAGATTGCGACCAAGCCGAGAGCCGGGCGCATCGTATCGGCCAAAAGGACTCCGTGAATTGCTATTACCTGCTTGGCCGCAAGACCATCGACCAGAAACTCTACAGGATCATCGAGGAGAAAAAGCATATAAGCAACGCCGTGCTTGGAGCGGAGGACAATATACAAACAAACATCGTCGATATGATGGCCCGGATATTCGACGAGACCGAGGAGGAGGAATAATCATGGCAGAGGAATACATAGGATCAACCGCTTGAAAGAACGGGAGGACGCTAATAAATATCCACGAAGGAAATGCGTAAGATGTATCCGTTATCCATGCTTCTCCGGACAAGGAATAGGTACGCACGCCATTAATCTCGCCGCTTATGGATGTAAGGATTATAAAAGTCAAACAAGATTAAAGAATATGTCGCACAATGTAAACAAAGGAGGTTCAGATGCTTAAAATATCATTGTTAATAATCGGAATGATCTCGCTAATATTCATTCTCACGTCTGGAATATCGATCCAGTTCAAGCCATTCCATATATCCCTAGCTTATCCATACTTTGGAACAGGGATGGTATTGATAGCCATTGGTTTCGCCTTGTGCTTCGGCTCGGCTTACTATCATGGAATATCAAATCATGAGTTTAAAGATGGTTTCAATAAAGGCTTCAATGCAGGTATTGATACATGATCGATTTGACTAAGAACAAGAGAGGAGACTAAAGGTGGCATTTTTATAGCGAGAGATAAAGACTAACAAAGAGAATAAATAAAAAGGCAGCGCCTCACAGCGCCACCCCATTACAACCTGCGACAAATATATCAAATAAAGACAACTATGGCAAGTGAGGCATTGAATAAATATATTGAGAAACGTTACGACAGGTGGCTGGATCACGCAAATTACTGTTGCAAAATATCAGGGCTTTCTAGCGAAGGACAAGATGTTCTAAATGAGGTGCTAGCGGGATATGTGAAAATCTATCTGATAAAATCGAACGCATGATGGAGAAAAAATCAGGGGCCTACACGGAGCTTGACTGGTATATCATGCGTTCGATCAGATTAAACGCCACATCCGACACAGCTCCCTACCGGCATAAATACAAGCCTATCCCGGTAGATGAGAATGTGGATTGGCGAAGACTGAACATTATTGATGAGCCCGATGATAGTATTGACCGTACCGAGTATATCCGGGAACGTATGCAGGATATCCGGGATATGGTCGACCTGTTAGGGTTGTCCGAAAAAGCCAAACGGATCTTCGCTTGGAAATTCTTCGCCGGAGAATCTTTCGCCGATTGGCCGGGGCCGGAAAGCCGGAAGGAGTTGTATGAGACCTATAAAAATGTTTTCAATGCGGTGATGGATAAGAAGGAAGGAAGATTACTGTTTTGATATTTGTAGACTCTAATTTTCAACTAATACAAACACGCGAGTAAACTATGGAAGAGCTTTTTCATTCGTCCCTAAGCTCACATGCTTGCATTAGTAAGAAGGTTAGAGATTTTACTAACGGCTGGGGGCTTCTTCCGCCCCCCCTTATAAAATGAAAACTAAAGAAACTCTAATTAATCGTCCAAACTTTTCCAGGCCTCTGAATATGAATAATCATCTCCTCTAAACATCTTATTATAAAAATTAAGAATAATCTGATCTTCGGTATCCATCGTTAAATATATTTCCTTTACAGCCGGAAAAACTTTCATATAATCACCAATAAAAATACTCAACAATGTCACACAGAACATAATTTCCATTTTTGCAAATTCTAAAAACTTGGGATTTTCCACATCAAACATAACTCCATAATTTCGTACAGAGATATAAGAAGGATGGGCATAAGTAGAAAAGTGTGTGTATATATTATCTAACAAAGAATGTTTCAAATTAAATAATTCAGGTATATTTTCCCACGAAATACCAGTCTCAACATTTTTTTCTTGGATATTTACTCGGTAACCTTTCCCATTTAATATTTTATCTATTTTTTTCTGATTTTCTAAGCTTAACTCCTTATACACTTGTGTACTTTTTATAAATGAGACATTTTCATCTATTTGTTTCTGTTCTTCATCTTTTTGCTCAATCAACTTAGAATCTGTTACACCTGAATATAATCTCGATTGATATCTTAATCCTTCATTCTGAAACAAATAATAAATAATATCCTTTTTTTCATCTGTATCAGGAACACAATATATTATTTCAAATGTACATAACATTTCAAATACAGCCCTAACTTGCATAGCAACAATTGTAGGATCAATAATCCTGTTTAAAGCAAAAGTTTCATGGCCATAACAATCCTCTCCCAATTTACAAGAAACAAAATCATCACACTTATAGTCTATTCCGTCAAGAAGTTGATTTATATACAGAGTCTTTGACAATAGCATCTGAAGAATTACTTTCAAATCAGCTTCTGACTGTTTGTGAATATCTTCATAATGATGTTTATTTACAACAACCATTAAAAAACGAGAAAACTTTTCGATCACAATTTTACAATCTTCTAATGTACTCAAACTCACTAACGAAGTACAATAATCTTTTAATTCCTTTTGATCCATGATATACCAACATTAAATTAATTTGCTAATATAGTATTAAATATTTATATTCAACATCTTTCAGTTATGTTTCGCAAGATTTTTAGCTACTGATTATGTAAGAAGACAGCCACTCTACTCTTACAAGTAAAGTGGCTTCACTAAACATTACAGTAACAAAACAAAGTTCATCTACGTTTCTTTATCAACCAAACAATCACATAACCAATACTAACTATCAAGAATCCAGATAAGATCCCTATCGCCCACCCTCCTACCTCAATCTTTATTTTCTCCCAACAAGATAGCTCTTTTTCCACAAGGACCGGAACCTCCACCTTACGATCCACGTAGATTTCTTTCGAAGGCAGATATAACGTATCTCTAGGAACTCTCATATTGGCGATCACGTTACCGAGACTATCCAGCTTGAACATGAGTTCCACGTTCTTGGTGTTGGCCATGTCCAGCCAACGAAGGACTACCTTACCGTTCTCATCGCATTCCATCAACGCACGGATAGAGGCACTATCAGTTGGCATGGGGTAAGGTACCAACTTGTCTATATAGATCGAGTCTATACGATTCTCGATAGCGACAGGCTGAATCTTGGTCCGGCACCCGGACAGGGTGAGGATACCGGCTATCGCCAGCATCCCGCAAATCATTCCCGTTCTCATAATAAATTCCACCCCGCAATAACATCTGACATATCAGCCTCTCTCCCATTCTCAAATTGGCTCATCCCTGCCACAATCCGAATCATCTGTTCTCGGTTGTTAATATTGATCGGATCGTCAGCCGGGATTCCAGCGTAGTCAGATACAAATTGGATGTACTTTTCCGTATGGTTCTCCTTCGGCGGAGCCATCTTCCTATCATCTTGCGGATCGTATCCAGCTTATAGTTCCGGTAATAGTTAGACAGGATCTTGAAGATCGCCCTGTAACCGTATGCCATCGATTTAAATTGCTTGAACTCTTTGTCTGAGCTTGTCTTCTCTCCTTGGAAGACATCGCTATTCTTTCTGATGTTCCCGGGGTTGTTGTTTCTCAACCCTCTGGGCAGACTACTATTTCTCATTCCTTATCCTCCCTCATTAATAACCGTTCTGCGGCTCACGATCGCCGCATTTCTTTTTCTCACACCTCTTTAAAGCCAGTTCTATCTTCACGTCCGAGTAGCTCTCTTTCAACGTGAAAAGCTCGTCCTGCACCTGCCGGAGCCGTCCGGTCTGCTCAACAAACCGTTCCTCCTTCTCAGACAACTGCTTTTGCAAGAACTCGTTATACTCACGCAGGGCCTTGAACTCCTCCACGTCAGCTTGAGCGTCCGCTATACGGGCGTTCGTCTTACGGTTCGCCCACGCACGGATGCCCCATTTTATCCCCTCGATCCCGCCCATCGCACCGATTATCGCCAATATCGTATTCAAATCAACTCCCATAACTCGTTTTCTTTTAATATATACAGGGGCTTTTATTTGCCCGCCCCCGATAAAGGCTTATATCCCGTTAAGCGATAGGATCTATTCCCTTTAGCTCATTCCATCTATCTTGGTATTCCTCCCCGGAAAAAGGCTGGTCGAGTATCTTGGAATAAGAATCGATCGTCTCGGCGGAGAACATCCCCTGCCGATCAAGGTAATCCACCCGCTGTTTCAGGTACCATAACTCATCGTCCGTGAAATCAAAGGACTTGACCCCTGTCATGCGTCCACGGTCTTGAACGAGATCTCGTATTCCCCGTTACCAACAGGGTCATAACCACTTCCTTCCGCTCCGAATCCAATAGCTGGACCTTGCCGGAGATAGATATTTTCAAGCCGATATTTTTGCGATTGTCGTACATCGGCAGCACGTTATTGAGTATTAATACCCTGTCTTTCAATGTCAATTTCATATCTATTATTTTTTTTATTAGTATTTCATACATAAATAACCTGTTTTGTTATCATAGTAAACAGGATATAGCTCGGGCGAAGAGCTTAACGCCCCCAATTGCACGTGTGTCATCATGGAGCCGACATTAATGACAGTTCTCTCCATGGCACCATCGTCATTAAAATACCGGGACTCGACCCGGAAAGCGGAACCCCAACCAGCCTTATGCACGCAGTTAATCCATATCCTCGGATAATTGGTATAAGCGGAACGCCCACACCTCAATGTCAAGATAGGCGGGACACTCATCGCCGTAGCGGAGTCTAATATATCGGTCAGATCAAGTACCGAGTTCACGTAATTCGGATACGTCTGCATTATGACATTACGCAGGTGATTACCACCATTATCGGTATCTACCGATCTTAGCGTGACTTGTCCGTCGTTGTGGATGGCCAACGCCCCGTTATACATATAATGTCGCTTGGAGAGCATCAATCCGCTAGCGGCCACCAAACCGCTTAGCCCGACCCGGAAAGGGGCCTCATCCTTCGCTCGTAAGTGCTGCCGACCCATATACGGACAGATCCCGGATCAAGGTTCGAGATATCGCCACCGCTATTACCGTCACTGGCGAAACCGCATGAGACCTCGTAATTACGGTTCATGCACATGATGGAGTTGCTGCCATATACCTTGCCGTCACTGAGCACCTTGAATGTCGGGGAAGCGGGAGGCTCCCCGTTCGCCCCGGAGTTCCCGCCGGACCATATCCTTACGGTACCGCTAGCGGCCATGCCCCCGGTATTACCGAACGCTATCGCCCCCGTGGACACGAGGCCGCCATTGATCTCGGTAATCGTGCAGTCGTACTCGGAGGCGAAAACCCACCCTTCACCATTATAGCGATAGATATTCACGCCGTCTACCCAAAGATCGTTCTTCCGCATTCCCGATCTCGGGGCCGTGGATTGGTAGAACACCTTTGCCTTGTCATTGGCCATGCTCTGGGCATCGTTAGCCGATCCTTGGGCGTTATTGGCAGCGTTACTGGCATTTTCCGCCTCGCTAAGACGTCCTGCGCCTTTTTCATGGCTGTATCTGAATACCCTTTCAGCGTATCTTGAATAGCCTTGTTTGCGGCCTCTACGGCTGTGTTAAAAGAGGACATGGCGGTATTGAAGGCCGTGAACTTGGCGTCAACGTCTTTTTTCTCGGCCTCTGTCGCCTTTCCGTCAGCGATAGCGGTATTGATGGAGGACAATAGGTTGTCAATCGCCCCGAACAATGTCACCTTCGCGTTCAAAAGCCCGGTCTTGGCCGGGCCGGAGAGATAGGTATTCTCATATAATTTTTTATAAGTGGCCTCGACCTCGGCCTTGGAAACATTGACCGTATTCAGGTATTTCTCGATCGCCACGGCCTCCGTCTCCGTGACTATACCGTCCTTGAACGCCCCGTCCACGTAATAGTTCAGGTCCTCCACGGATTTCTTGGCCTCCTTGATAGACTGATCCAATTCCGGCCACTCATCAAGGTTTTTCAGCCCCGAACCGGCGGTAAAGACCATACGCCCATGAAACTCGCCAGAGCCATCCCCCTTATTCAGTATGAAATAGGTATTACCATCCGTCGAGACAATCCTATCCACCGTCACCCGGCCGGGAGTATCTCCGTGAAACCGTACACGGTAACGAAGGAACGGGCCCCGTCAAACTGGCTGCCCAATAAACCGGTCAAGAAATAATAGTACCCATCCTCCTCGAACTTATGAGGGCTCCCGGACATCTCGAACGTCCCCTTCCCACCGCTCTTGCCGCACTTCGCGTAGAGATAGAGTTTCCCGTAATCCCCCAAGTAGGGACTCGTATACGCCCCCATATCCCAATACCGGTATTCGGAAGGCTTATGGGACTCCTTGATATCACTGATGCCCAGCGTCATGTGCTGCAAGATCAAAGCCGGGGCGGTAAACACCCCGGTGTTGTCATCATACCTGAAATCGGGCATGACGGTCACAGGAGCGGTCTTGCTGTTGACGAAACGGAATTGCAGGGACTCATCACCCACCAAGAGCGACATGGTACGTACCATATCGGGTCTATGCCCTTGGAGTAATTATCGAAGGCCGCTTCCAGCATCTCTTGCGCCTCGATAGCGTCACGGTAACGGCGCTTGGTAAACTGTAACGCCTCCTTATACCTCTTGTCATTAACGACCTCCTCGCTCTCCAGCTTGCCCAGCTCATCGGACAGGAAACCGCCTACCGGCGTATTGGATAGCTCAAGCTCCGGGCTGTGGGGCCTGTTGATGTAATCCCTCACCCCGGTGATCCGGATCAGGATGCCGTCCGGCTGGAATTGCGGGTCGCTGAAATCGACATAACCGCCGGGTACCAGCTTGGCGCCGATGGCCAACCAATTCTTCTTGGCCCATATGCCGTCCAGCTCTCCGCCGAACGCGAATTGCCGCTCCTCACGCTCGTACAGGTAGCGTACCGCCTCCCGGAACATGTCCCAGCTCGCCCCGGTCTTGGTGGCGTTGTCGCATACGTAGGCGGCGGGAAGGGATATGTTGAAAACGGCGTACTTGTCGCCGACCTCCGGATACAGGGACGAGTTGGGAAGATCCATGCCGTCCTGCTCAGCCGGTACGATCTCGAACTTACGCCCCTCGTGTACGTACTTGACATCGAACTCACGGCCCGCCAGACGGCCTGTCTGGAAGATCACGGTCATGGTCTGGCCGGCGATCAGGCAATCCTCGAAATTCAGGTTATCTGGAATTGACGAGTCGTAGAAATCATAGAACGTGACATCGTTCCCGTCCGTGTCCTCGCCCGGCTCCGTATCGGTCTTGCTCACCGTACCGACTGGATGGATATATATCGCTGGCATCGTAGCTGTCCTCATTATAAGAGGAAAGGGGCCTGTCCGCACGAGTGACATACATCCCGTCCTTGTCGGTCTTGTAGCGTCTGCCTTGATAGGAAAGCTCCTGCGACTTGGGGAGCAGCAAGGTCTGGCTGCCATAGGCCGAGTAATCGATATTCCGCTCACCGCCTTGCACGTACAATATCTCCACGGGGAGGTTGTCGCCTTGGTTCGCACGACCTACACCCGGAAGGAAACCGTTTCCCTTGCCATAGCTGAGAGCGACCGGGGCATCCTTGAAGTACTCCACCTTGCGCAAGTGAACTGTCTTTCCGACGATCTCGAACTCCGTGTCGAACTCCTCGGCCAAACGCCCCAATACAGCCCAGCATTTCTCATGGTTGAACGACAACAGTTTCTCCGGGGCCTCGATCACCGTGCCGACCGTCCAGCCGGAATCATAGAGATTGAGGTTGTCCACCAGCAGCTCCACGAACATCCTCGGCGTGGCCGTCATGACGAACTTGAGCTTGTACGGCTTGTCGGACAACAGCTTGTACTTATATTTTTTCAGGATCTCCTCGTTGCCGCCGAAGGTGACGGTATAGTCGAATACCCTCGTGCCCTCCTTCTTGAAATCCGAAGGTACCACAGCGTGTACCTTTCCCCATGGTACTCGATATACGTCCCGGTGGGCAGCTCCACGTGATCCACTAGGGAGTAACGCAGCTCCACCTTCTTCGCTTGCGCTATCGCCCGGTAACGATAGCTGTCATCGTCCACCGGGATGTCAAGCAATACCTCGCCCGTCTTATCATAGATACGCATCTCGAACGGTATTTAAAGGGTGTTCGAGACGCTTTCGGGCATACCCAGCAAGGCACGCACCCTCGCCTTACAATCGCTTCTGTAACGCTCCAGCTCCGCGAACTCCGCCTCGAACTCGGCCATCCTTGCCGTATCCGAACCTAATTTATTGAGGGTGATCGCCTCCACCCTGTCAGCGGAATATCTCGTGCGTACGAGCCCGGACACGAACCGCTCGTACGTGGCATCCGCGGCCTCTATCAGCGTGCCGCCATCCTCGCACGTGCCGGTATAGGCGTAAGCCGTGCAAGGCTCCGGTTCCGGTTCGCCCCCGTGGCCCTCCGGAACGTGGTTCTCCAAGACCTCCTCGTTCAGGTATAGCAGGTAATGGTTGTCATCGTATCTTACGAATGTCTTTCTCTCCGTGTAAATCGCTCTTGTCTCCATATATTTAAATGTTTTTAGCCGACCCGGAAGGATCGGCCAAGAGCGATCCCCACGGGTCAAGTGAACCTGAAAAATTTCTTACCGAACTTGTTGGTGAGCACCTTTATCACGGTATCCACCGGCAAGTCCTCGTGAGAGAAGTCCGTGAGCGCCTGGTCGATCAAGACGGCGGAACCGGTGAAAGCGTAACGCTCCTCGCCTTTCCATCGGAAACGTATGGCGAGGCACTTCTTTGGCGTGCCGTCCTCGTTTCTCTCGATCTTGCTATCCTCGATTTTATAATCAATCAACTCTATGAGTTATCATCCTCCGGCCCTCGTTTATCCTCCGGTATCCGGGTATCATAAAGTATATCCTCGAATCTCATTTCCGGTCGGCCGGGAGATCCTCCCACGGACTTTTTTTATTCCTATCACCTGTCCCAGTCTTTTCCTTGGTGTTTCCATTCCTAATTTATTTAATAGATTACTCGTATCAGCGTGTTGGATGAAGCCTATACGGGAAGAGGCCCTCCTCCTTATCTCCTCGTCCGGCAAACCCTTCTTTCTCAATCTAGCTATCTGGCGGCAGAGAGCCACCTTGTTACGTTTCCGGACACGGACGTGATCCGGGAAATGCACGTATCCCCCCGTATCGACACCGTCCGTCACGTGCCCGATCTTCCATCTCGGGTTAAGACCGATCCTAAGCTCGTTAGCGTAATAAAGACCGATCCACTCGATGACAAGGTGCAAGAATACGGTGTCCTCATGCAGTATCAGGACATCATCGGCGAGACGGTAGCAGAAATCCAGACGGTTCAGATATCCCTTGAACCTGTCCGAGAGATATTGGATCCCTTTGGATAACTCCTCATAATCATGTTCTGTTTTGGCCGTCGCGATACTTTCCTCGATATACCTTTTCGTGTAGTACTCAACCAAAGCAGGGCATTCCCCGACATGGAAGCACCGCTTCAAATCGTGATCGAAAAGATAAAGATAGACAAGCGAGAAGAACTGCGCCAGCTTCGTGCCGGGAAACATACCGGTATCCCCCTCGACGCTGTCAATGATCTCATCAAGCCTTCGCAATAAATGATTATCCTTGATGCGTGTCCTGAGCTGGCTTTTCAGTACCGGGTGATTGACGGTCGGATAGAAGTGGTGGATATCGCACAGGAGATAGTCGGTGGTACGTTCCGGATATTTTCTCAGGACCTTCCGGATCATCCTCATGTAGGCGTGGGGACCGCGTCCTCTCACCCCTCCGTAGGTATACGCGGAGAAGGATCTCGTAAAATAATCCTCCACCTCATTGAGCATCGCCCAATGCTGGACATGATCCGGGAAAGGGAGCATCCCGATAAGACGTTTTTTCGGCTCATGGACGGTCATGAAACGATACGGGGAGGTTACGAACGTCCCGTTTTCAAAAGAGTATAGGAGATCGGAAAGGTTCTTTTCCAAGTCCGCCTCGAACTTTGTTATGGCCTTTTTGCCATGCTTGTTCTTGCTGGCATGATCAAAAGCCTTGTAATAGTTTTCTTTCCGGGCTATATCCCCGGAAAAGTCACCTTTTCTCCTCATGGTGTCCCAAGTGTCTTTTAGTGTCCAGTGTCTGCAATCGCCATCAGGTCATGAGCCGTCGGTTTATCAACCTACCGGGACTATACCCTTAGCCTTGATTTTTTGTCCAGTGACAGGGTCTCTCCTCCACTTCTTCTTACTGAATAAATCAGCGGCGTATCCTAGGGGCGACGACCAGTTCACGTTAGCGTTCGAGACCGCATTGTTACCATTGAGGTACGCTAAGCCGGCATTAGCACCGTTGTTCGCATGACCACGACGGAACGGACAGCGAAGGCCGGAACTGGACGTCAGAGAAGACAACCCGCCCAATCAATAGGCGGAACAAAGGTAATATTTAATTTTTCATGTGCGACCGCCTTACGGCGGGAAAAATAAAACAGGAACGGAAACAACATGTCAAAGAACTAAGATGCGGCACTTACGTGCTTGGGTGCCCGGGCGCTTCGCACCCTAATGGACACGATGGACACCCGGACACAAGGGACACGGCGGACGCTAGTACTGCACGGGCACGGGGCTTACGTCCTCTGCAAAATAGCAGAGGGGCGACGACCAGTCCACGTCAGCGTTCGAGACCGCAATGTCACCAGCGAGGTACGCCAAGCCGGCATTAGCACCGTTGTTCGCATGACCACGACGGAACGGACAGCGAAGGCCGGAAATAGCGTTGTCGTTATACCAACCGTCGCAATAATAGGTGCTGGAGCTGCCGGAGGCGACAGTCGGGGCGGAGCATAGATTCTGCATACTGAGCTCAGTGATATATTTCCAGCCACTGGGATCGTTCTTAGGAACCTTCGCGGCCTTTATCAGACCCTCGATCGAGTTTATGTTGAAAGCCGAGTAAAGGGACGGGGCGACATAATAATCTCCGCTACCGTCGGACAGCTTGTTTATCAAGGAGCCACGCTCGATCAGACCGATATGGCCGTAGAAGTTCTTCAAGCCGAGGAAACAAGGGACGTGCGCTTGGTGGACGGTACCACCGTCCGAGCCCTTCACGGCGTAGTCGCTCACGCCGACCGAGTCCCCCAACTCGATCCCTACGCTCGTCGGAATAATCGGATAACCACCGTTATGGCTTGACCAAGGATCCCAAGACCATTCCGTAACCCCCTTACCGGTACCGCCCTGATATAGGCCATTGGAGTCCTTTACCGGGTTCAACGCGGACTGACAATCACGGTACCCATGATAAGGCGGTAAAGATAACCGACGACGCTGTTCGCGACGAACCAGCCGGATTCCCAGCCCTCACCCTTCTTGCGGGCGGCCGTGCCGAAAGCCGCGGCGTTCATGTTCGTGGCAACCATGCCTAGCTGCGTGTTGTGCTTCCCATCCCTCGTCGCGTCGTTGTTCCCGCCACGATAACGGGGATCGTCGCTGAGACGGAGACCAACGTGCCGCTCGTACGATCCATGACGCCGGCTCCCAAGGCCGACGTACCCCCGGCCGGGATATAATAGTTCAAATGACCCTCGATCGGGTCGGGCTCACGGCCTCGTAATAATAGGTGGAGTCTACCCACCAAGAGTAGTAGTGGGCGTTCCAGCACCACAGGTAATCGCCCATCGTGCCGTCCAAGGCGGCGGGACTGCGTCGGCGAAACGATGGTGGTTCGTCGGGTCAAGCTTACGCCGGCTACGGTCAACGGACACGAGGTAGCAGCCCAGACCGATCACGGAGGGAAGATCCCGCAGGAAATCGATATTACCGTAGGACTCGCCGACTGGCGTGCCCTGACCACGTTTCCAGCGACGGATAGCGACGTGCTTGTTCACGATCGATACCGCGTCGGCGAAAGGGATCCTCACTGACTCGCCCGTTTCCTTGGACACTCCCTCGATCAAATACTTGGAGGCTGGTTCGTGTCGGCCAAGGGCAGCTGGTCGATTGTTTTGCCGTTATCGAAGGCCGTGATGATAGCGCGTACCTTCTCCTCCTCTGCTGTTGTTAATGACATGATTCTGTATATTAAAATGTTAGACAATTATACCTTTCGTATCCGGCTACCGGATAAAAATCTCATCACGCTACCGGCCTTGCGGATAACCGGGGCCGTGACCTCGATCTCTATCGTTTGGGCGAGCGAGGTGTTCTGCGCCGGGATAACGTGGATCGTGGCCGTGCCGGTCTTACGCACGGTCAAGTTCCCATGTTGGTCCACATACAGGGCATCCCCGGAATAAAACGCTTGCTGAAAGATCACGTTCGGAAGGACATAGGCCGGAAATAAACTCACGGCTATCCTCTGGGCGACCGTATTCCCTAACGTTATCCTCTTGACATATTTCAGCTCCATACGGGTAGGGGCAAGAAGCGCTTGACTCATCAACGATTGCTCGGCCGCTTTCATGGAAGCGATCTGCGCATTGCCCTCGGAAATCATCGCCTCAGCCTCGACAGCGGCAGCCAAAGCCTCATCAGATGCTCGACCGGCCAAATCAGCCTGTTTCCCAGCCTCCAACGCTTTAGCGTTAGCCAAACCCGCAGCAGAGATAGCGTTCCTCGTGGCCTCGATAGCCTTATTCGCCTCCGCAAGGGCGGTCTTGGCCGCTTCCGTTGCCTGCGTACCACGGGCGATACATTTCCACCAAGCCGTATCGGTCAAGGGGTGGTTCTTGTTTCCGTCCTTGACACAGAGGTAGCAGCTATCATCCGTGACGACGAAATCGAAGGTGTTGTACGTACTCGCCGTGGCATAAACGCCCTTATCGACGAACGCCACCTTCCCCAATACTATCTGACTCATTAAAATTCCTCCTTCCTTTTTTGGTCATACGTTCAAATACAGCTCACCGGTCTCTTGGTTGAGCTTGACAAGGTTTGGTGACACCTCGTCCTCGTAGGACATCACCAGCGTCATGTCGGCGGGGTTGATCGTGAAGGTCGGGTACAAGACGCCTCCCTTAGCGAGGATGCCCGTATCGACATACCTGTCCCCATCCAGATCCCATTTCCACCAGTTGCCGTTATCGCCAACCTTCCACGGGTGGTCGGCCAGCTCTTGCGCGCGGTCACCTGTGTCTTGGCGAAGTTACCCTGCGTGTTGGCGTAAGAAGCTTTCTCATTCGCCAATTTCGCCGCGTCATTTGCGTTTTTAGTTGCGATCTCGGTATCTTCCTTGATCTTCTCTAGCCATCGTGGGCGGTATTAGCGTTAGCCGCGGCTTTATTGGCTAGATCAGCCGCGGTATTAGCCTTACCGGTTGCGGTATTGGCGTTCCCTGTCGCGGTGATGGCGTTCGCCGTGGCCGTATTAGCCTTTGACGTGGCCGCCTCGGCGTTCAGCTTGGCGGTGTTGGCGTTGGAGGCCGCCGTATTAGCCGCCTTGGTAGCGGCACGGGCGTTGGAGATCTCCGTGAGCATGTTCTCGTAAGCCGTCTGGATGGTTCCGAGGCTCACCTTCACGCTGGTTTGTATGCCGTCTATGATCTTACAACCGATCGTGTACAGACCGGTAAGGCTGTCAGCCAGCGTGAGTTCTGATATTTTCTTTTTCTTAATCGGCATATATGTTCAAGTCTATGTAATACTCCCCGTCCTCCGTGACCACCAGTTCCCCGGCCTCGGTAGCCAGCAGGTAATCGATACCATCCATCCGGAACACCGTGAACTCCAGCGTGAGGTTGAATGTCACCACCACACGCCCCCGGAGGCTCTCAAGCTTCCAGCCGGACGTCCTCTTGTAGTAGCAGGGGTATTCCTCCACGTTGTAATCCACGTACAGCGAACGCTCGCCCGGCTGGATCAAGGCATCCAACAGGCGTCGTAACAACTCCAGAATGTCGTCATTGAGCCGGCGATGAGACAGCATTCAAGAGTGACCTCCTTGCTATTATACACCACCTTGCCGGCATCGTAGATCCTACCGTCAACGTCCAGTACCGTACGGGACAGGTTAGTCTTCACGGTCGGGGATCTCATGATCTCGTCCCGGCCCACCGTCACCATCACGCCGTATCGATCCAAGGGTACGCCGTCCAGCTCGTACTCGGATGGAGGAACATACGCTCTACCCTCCGGGATCGCCACGGACAAGGGTCTTACAGCTGATCCTCGGCGAACCGTAACGTGAAGGCTCCAACGTGTCCCAATCCTCATACGCCGGGCTCTGGATGAGTCGCAAGCTCCACTCCCTGCCCAGCGAGGGGATACGGAAGAGGTGATACCCGGACTTCGATAGGTGCTCGACGAGAGCGCCGGCGGATCTTCCGTCCACGTCGCGGACGAACGTGATGTTGAGCTCCCGTGGTTTCAAGGTGGGCTTTTCCAAGTCCGGCTCTATGCCGTCCTCGTCCGGCCAGTCGTTCCTATCCGGTTCCACCAGCTCGGGGAACGGGAGAAGGCCGTCGTAACCTCCCTCCGTGATCCATACGCCGAAATCGGTGTAGGCGTCTCGGTTGTCTATGTATAACTCACCCCTCATAAGATCACCACGGTATTATCCTTGTTTATCTCAACCTCTCCCCCGATATTCACCAGCAGGATCACGGCGTAGTCGCTCGCCACGACCCTAGCCTTGCCGCCGTGCATGAGGATCACCTTGTGAACACGCTCGTTATCGTCTATCGTTATCACCGCATCCGTATCACCTATCACGCGATATTGCCGGGATTGGTTACGTACACGTGGCCGGAGTCAACGTACACCCCGTAGGGCATCACGTGACCGGCCATGCCACGGAACATGTCTAACGACGGGAAATCATTCTCCGCGCAAAACTCACGCCCCTGCGGGCTGAAGAACAGCCACACGAGGCTTCTCCAGTCCGTCACCCCGTTAGAACCACTGCATGCCCCGAGCGAGAGGGCCGATCTGATTATGTCGTTAACCGTCTCCATCATTATCTTGATCTCATTAATATCCCCTTGTCGTTAATAGTCTTTATACCGGAGGCCGCCGACTTGGTATTGGCCTCTATCTTCTCGGATAGGGCTCTATCGTCCGGAGATCTCCGCTACCTTGGCCGTGTTCTCCGACACCTTCCCGGACAGGTCCTTGATCGCCTCCACGTTCTTCCAGCCCCTTGTCTGGAGGTCGTAGATGAAGCGCATCTGGTCGGCTATACCCGTCACTTGCACCAACGTCCTATCTAAAAATATAAGTTGGGTCGACATCTTACCGTCTATCACGTTAGCCGAGTCCTGCGAGATAGAGGCGATGCTCTTCGAGGAGGCGGTACGTCCGCTATCCTCCTCCACGGCATCCCCTGTATTGAAATATTTGTCGGCCCAACCAAACTTACGGTCGAGGTCGTCGGCCAGCTCCTGCGCCTTCCGATCCAGATAATCCTGTTCCCAGTCGCTGATATAATCGTCGGACCAGAACTCGAGCAATTTCTCTCGTATGGCTTTCATGGGATCGGAAGCGGCCGCCTTGATCGACTCCGTGACCATGTTCCTTATCATCTTCCTCACGAGATCCTTGGCCGATTGCGCCTTGTCTTCCCCGGCGGCCCACGCGTCGGCGTAAGCGTTGGCGAAATCGTCGATCGCCGATTTTATGTCACTACCGAAAATGGCGTCCTTGCCGGCCTCCTTGTTATCCGCTATGGTGTTATTGATCTCGTCTATCTGGTCCCGCCACTCCTTGATACGGTCATTGTCGGTTTTCTTCTTGTCCTCCTCCTCCTTGATCTGGTTTTGGATAAGCACTTTTTGCTGTTCCAATAGCTTATTCTGCTGGTCGATAAGCTTGGAGGCATCCTTGGAATAGGCTTTCTCGATGGACCTACCCAGCTTGTCGTACGACTTGTCCAACGTGTCGATCTGATCCTGCAAACGCTGGATACGACTCTCGTTCTTCTTGTCATGGATCTTGGCGATAGAGGAGGCAAGGGATGTGACCACCCCGATAGCGCACCGGCGGACGCACCGATCGGCCCGAACATCGCGCCGGCTTTCGCCCCGTCCATGGCGGAATTGACCGCGTCCATGGCCACATTCAAGCCTTCGGCTATCTCACCGAACGCACCACCGAACGAATCCCCGAGTTCGAGAAGTATCAGAGAGGAATTGCCCGGACCGCATGATTTCGCCAAGCCCTTCCTCTATATCGTCAATTGCCTGTCGCAGCTTTTTCGTATCGCTACCAGCCTCAAATACGCCTTTCAGACCTTTGGAGACCTTCTCGTATGCCGGGCGCAACTTGTCTGCGGCTTCCTTGTTCTCCTTGAGCGCGTCCGAGATATCTTTTAGTTTATCGGGTGATTTACTCCACAGTTCAAACGTTTCTTTCGTGATACCGAAATCCTTGCCCTTGCTCTCATCCCAGACACCGCTTTTCAAGAACTCCAAGGCTTCACGCCCCTTCCGGTTGATGGCCTCCAACTCGGAGAGGGTCTTGTCTTTCATGTCACCGAACAACCGGCTGATAGCGGAAGTCGTCTTGCTCGCCTCTATGTCGAGATCAGACAGTTCCCTTTTCATGGCCTCGGAAAAAGACTTACGCTCGCTTCCGTCGTGGCCTTGGCTATCTTCTCATTATAAAGCTCCGTGATAGCCTGACGCTTTTCCAAATATGAGCCGTATTCTTTCAGATACTCGTTCATGGCACGTTTCTCTTCCTCCAGTTGTTCCTTATTCACATTAGAGGTCGATCGCTCCCGTTTGACGTATGAGTTCACCAAGGCTGTACGAATCTCCACGGTCTGTTCCTTAGTCAGTTTGCCGCCTTGAGCGTCTTTCCACTCTTTTTCCTTGGTAAGTATGGCGGCGATCTCATTGTCATAGTCTAGGTTTATCTGGGCGATCTTCTTTTCCGAACCTTCTTTCATCAGATCGATCTCGGATTGCTGGTTCTGCCGGCGGAGGGATAGGAGTTCGTCTTGAAGCTTTTTTCGCTTTTCTAGTTCCTTTTTATCAATAGGTGTAGCTATTTTCGCCTTTTCCTCCTCTTGTTGGCTACTAGCTAACGCCTCCGCCTTCGTACGAGCCTTCAATCCTTGTACGACTATCTCAACCGCTTTATCATGCTCAATCTTCAACTGCTCGTTCCGTTTTCGTAAACGACGTAACTCAAATGCCTCCGAAAAGCTGGTATCAATCCAACTTTTTCTTGTCTAGCTGGGAGATCGATGGTTATTTTTTGCAATTTCATCCTCTATGGAGTTTACGGTAGCGCGCTGTTGGGCCATGGTTCGCTCATCTATCGATTTAGAAAGCATCTTATTAGCCTCCGTCATATCCATCAACATGAACTTTTGCAAGGATAGATTTTTCAGTTCATCCGGATAGAGGGCTTGTAATTTCTCGTATGCCTCCACTTTCTGTAACATGGACTTGTTATCGTCGCGCAAAGCATTCAATAGTTCATCCGTTTGAGATCTCATGCCTTCTATCCAGTCCTTCATCTCTGCGACCCTCTTGTTATGGGAATCCAACGCCTTCTCTGATGCCGTCGCCTGTGTCGCGAGCTTGAAGATCGCATACCCAAGGGCCGTAACACCCGCCACGGCCAAGACATACGGATTCGCAAGGGCAGCTTTTCCGGCGGCCAACATTGCGACAGCCTGTTTTTTCAAAGCACCTGTAAGCAGCGCGGTTGCGGTCGTATGCTGAATCGTCGCCAGTCTGCTCAAAGCTGATGTCTTGATATAAGATCGTTGCGCCACTTGAACCAACAAAATAGCTGTTTTATAAGAAAGAAACGCTCCCGCCGCATTTTTCACCAATGCCTCAACCCTCGATATCGTCCCCTCGATATCATTGTTCTCAAAAGCCTCATTAAACGCCTTGGCGATATCTGACACCTCTTTCAATATCCTCTCTCCCATTGGGCGCAAATAAGCCTGTACATTATTCGCCAACAACGTGAGCTGATTATCGGCGGCGTCAGCCATCTTCTCAAACGCAGCCTCTGTCGCACCCAAGGAGCCCTGCAACTCTCCCAAATCATTTGCTGCCGCCTTTGCATTCTTTCCAGTCAAAGCCAGTGTAGCGGCCAGGCCTTCATCCGTGCCAAGCATTTCCTTCATCTTGGAAGCGGAACCACCAGCCTTCTCATAAATCAATTGTAATGCCTCTTGGAAAGTACGACCTTGGAAAGCGGCGTCTCCAAGTTCTCCGGCGGTTCCTTGGATAGCGGCACGGATCTGTGTCATAGCCTGCGCCGTCGGCGTTCCTTGCTTGGTCAATGAAGCGACAGCACCCAACACTTGGTCGATACTAATCCCATACGCGGCCGCAATAGGAGCAACTTGGGCTATAGAGGCTCCCAATTCGCCAAATGTAGTCTTACCCAACCGGACGGTTGTAAAAAGCTGGTCCGAGACCGTACCGGCTTCCTCCGCAGACATCTTATAAGCATTCAGGATCGTTGTAATGGCATCGGCTGCCGTCTCGGTTTCCGTAAGTCCTCCCACGGCAGCTTTAGCCGAAACTTCTAGGATCTTCATACCATCCGCCCCGTCATGTCCGGCGGAGACAATGCTATATAACGCTTGGCGGCCTCCGGAGCCTTGATCGGTATCTCTTGAGTTATGGACATGACCTGATTCATGAAACCGGTCATATCATCCGTTACCTGCGTGGAAATGGTCGCTACTTCCAGCATGTTCTTCCGGAACTCCTTCTCGAAGTCGTATGAGCTCTTTGCGGCCTTGGCGAACGCCGTCGCCGCACTGATACCGATACCACCGAATACGTCAAAAGACGTGATCTCACCGGCCAAGGTCTTGATAATTCCCATCGCTTCCCGTGTTCCCTCGTACATGCCGGAGTTATCAAGACCAGTCGCAATATACAGCGCTCCATCCCTATTCCTTATTCCCATAATGCGTTTATGGTAAAATATAGGATAGCCTTTCATGTGAGACTGTCAACCGTTAAAAATTCACTTATAAGTTATCTTTTTCGACATTTTCTTTTGCCTTGTCGCTTTTTCTTCGTTTTTTTGTAAAAAGAAAAAATTCATCGTGGAACTTGAGATTGTCAAAATAAAGCAACTGTCAGGAAAGAAGACTCAAATATATTCTGTCATTCTCAATCAAGAGGATCAGAGCGTTTTTGAACAATTTCTTCAGAACAACTATTCTGAATACCCAACCGAAATAGAAGATATCGTATCTAAATTGAAAATTATGGCTACAAAAACTGGGGCAGCCGAACATTTTTTCAAGCTAAACGAAGGGAAACCCGGTGATGGTGTCTGCGCCCTATTTGATAGTCCTGATAAAAAATTAAGAATCTATTGTATTCGATTTGCTAACGTTGCTATCGTTGTTGGAGGTGGAGGATACAAACCCAAAAACATTAGAGCTTATCAAGAAAGTTCTTCCTTAAAAAAAGAAGCTGAAACAGTGGTTCGAATATCCAGAATCATATCAGAAGCCATCAAAAACAAGGATATACATCTCGATGATAACGGTTTTTTCTTAGGTAATTTAAAATTGAAGGAGGAATAAATATGAACAATACATCTATTTTGGATACAGTACTTGGCAATATAGACACGAAAAGAGCCAAGAACATGGAAAGACGTATGATGCTTGCCGTAAAAATAGCAGAAGGTATCAAAAGGAAAGGTCTATCCCAAAAGGAATTTGCCGAAAAAATGAGTAAACGTCCCTCTGAGATATCCAAATGGTTAAGAGGTGACCACAACTTTACAACCAGCACTCTTTTTGATATTGAAGATGTTTTGAATATCCATCTTATAGATATCAACGAATATTCTCATGCAGCTTGTCCGGCCTCGATATAATAAAAAAATGAATGGAACACCCCCTGTGGGAGTAACAATGATTAATGCACGCGGTATCCTCCTTTTCGTAGGAGGGAAGGAATATTATCTATCGTATGACAGATACCCTTGGTTCAGAAATGCAAAAGTATCGGATGTATTGGACGTGACCATGCCGGACGAGGATTCGTTGCGTTGGGACGCAATTGATGTGGATCTTGAGATTGACAGCATAATCCATCCGGAGCGTTACCCAATTACTTTTCGCTAGAAGACACCGCTCTGGTTATCGAGCAGACACTCTGAAGATCTTGACACATTTACAGAGAACAAAAACCGACCAGCCTCACGGTTCGTCGGTTTTTTTACAACCAAAATCACTATGACAAACGTTCTCTACGCAAAGTAATATATATCATACCGGGCTCATTCTTCGAACCCTTTTCTTTTTTCCCGTATCGAAATCGATTACCTCGACCCACTCGCCATGATTATCCCCGGATTCATCATCGTCCATGAGCAGTGATTTGTTCCGGTCGTTCACCAAGTAACCATGTTCCCGTAGCATGGACATGACAAGCGCCAGATCGCTGTCCAATGTCCGCTCATGCGTATACCCGAACGCCTCGTTACATAGTACAAGGAACATGAAGCTACTTTGCGTCACCGGCTCCGACCTACCCAAGTCTCGTTGTTTTCTTGAAGGGCTATTATCTCCTCTTCGCTTAACGGGCTCACAGCTTCCAAAGCTATGATAGTACGAGAAAAAGGGTTACAACCCAGACGAAAGAGAATAGCGTTCAAAAGGATATACAGGTCTTCCCATGTACAATTATCCTTCAGTACCTCCCGGAACCAAGCGGGCATGTCCCCTTTCTTGTTATGGATACCCAAACATACGATCTCAAAGATCAACTCGTCATATTTCGCCATCAACTCCGACAGTACACTATCAAACGTAACATCCTTATGAGCCACGATAGCATCCTTGTCCGCCTTGTCAATCCGCAAGAGTAACGGCCGTATCCTAAACCCGGTCCTTACCGTGATCGGGGTGATAACGATACTATCACCAACGTTCTTACCCGCCGGGATCGTCTCCGGCTTGAACTCGAAAGGAATCACGACTGACCGACTTGTCACCACGTCGCTCTCAATCTGTAGTGCTCGCTTTACGCTCATGATTTTCCTCTAAAATATAAGAGCCCCGGCAAAAACCGAGGCTCTAGACAACCTAAACAAAAAACATCATTCCGTGTCTTCCGATACGGCCTTCACCGCCCTGCTATACGGGGACGCTTGTTTGCCAGCCGCAGATACCGGTGTCATGATCGTGGCCTTTACCAATAAGAGATCGCAATTCTCCTTATCCGGGGCTTGGCTGATCTTCCCGAACACAGAGCACTTGACAAAGACATATTCCGTGAACTTACCTTGGTACGGCAGGCTCTGTAGCCTGATCGTCTTCAATATCGAGGGCGTAGACAAGGGAGCCTCCCATTTATCACCGGAAACGGTTCCCCCGCAAAACATTTTCATCTCGTCGCTCGTGGGAGAAGGGATAGTGAACTCTATACTGGAAGGATCTCCTTTCCGACTCACCACCGCCCAAGGATCCTCATGTCCCATGGACGTAAAACTAAGCTCCTTGCGTCCGAGAAATTGAACGTCACCGTATCCACGTCAACGCATTGGGTGAACTCGGTACCGGCTACGCCATCCCCGGGTTCCGCAACTCCTAAATACGCCACATCCAGCGCTAAACTTCTTTCCATATCACTAATCTAATTCTGTTATAACCTCTAATCTAATATTCGTACAATCGAAGCCATCCTTGGCCTCGCCCATAGGCTCAGACCAGACGATCCGAGATTTCCAATACATCCCCAACGGCGGCTTGATATCCCGCAACACGAACCTCACGCCTCGTACGGTCTCTATCATCAACTGTCGATCCGATACGCCTTTCGAGGGTCTCTTGACGAAGATATTGATATTTATCGATCCCTTGTTGACATAATCTTTCCCATTCAAGGCCAGAGAGCGGATCGTGATATGATTTCTTTTCTCGCCATCGCCGGATTGATCCTTATACAGGATAAAGCCCGTACTCGCCGGCTCAACCGCATTATATACGATATCCACTATATCAAACTGATCTGCCATGTTCAATATCCTTTCTCAGCGAGTTTATCAAATAACGTTCGACTCTGTTTCTTGATCCAATCCTCGGCATGTTCCGTGGCGACAGAGATAACATCCAGATTTTCGATTGCTTCCACATACTTGGCATAAGGCATAGCGGCTACACCAATCAATACCCAGCCCCTTTTATAAAGAGGGATCAGCTCGGAAACCAAACGTTTCGCTTCCCTGATACCGGTCTGTTTATCCGTTCCTTCCGTGGATTGCTCATAGTTCTCGGTCAATATATCGCCATCCTTAACGATCACATAACCGATTGAGCTACGGAGGTTACCGGTATGATTCTGATAGTTCCCTTTTTTTCGAGCGATCTTCACGAACTCTTCCCCGGCACGTTGCAATAACTTGTATATCCTCTCTTCCGCCCGATCCACATAGTAATCGAACCAACGCCCTACTTCCCTATCACTCCACATTGGAGTCAAACCACCTTTCCTTGCCATAAACTACACATAGATTACAGAGTGAGTCTGAAACGGTTCCCAGCTAATGATATCCACATCGAGAGCGATACTGTCAATCCGGATATGCTTCGCGTTTTCCACAGGACGGGCTTTGGTCGAAAACTCACCATGCACGATGAACTCTCTTCCATCGACGTTCCGCTTCAACTGCTGTCCACTATTGGACGGGTAGTATTGCCCAGTGACCTCTATTTCCATCGGTTTACCGGCAACCAATTCCCCTTTGACCAATTGACAGGATTGAATCGTCACTATCGCAGTATGTGAATATCGCTTTACCATCTGTTTCTCGCCCTTCCTTTGGGTACCTCGATCTTATTGCCTATCAATTCCGCTTTCTCCGGTTCTCCTCCCTCCCGGTATAGTCGTTTCGCCGTAGCGTCATACCATGCACGGGGATACGTGATGGAGAGCTTGTTTTCCGTGAAGTCCGGCAGACCGCCGACCATGGAATAAAGGTCGGCGGCCACCAGCTTTTGTTTTTGGATATCGATCGTCTTACTATCTTCTGTACCTTCAAAACCGCGTCCCGGCAAAACGACGTTATCCAAAAAATCTTCACAGTCAGCCAGACCGGGATAAGCGAGTATCGTATCTCGAATCGTCTTAGCCATAATTGTTATTCTCCGTTTTCAGTATCCTGAATCGTTTGATCCTCCGGTTCGACGGTTTCACCCAAGAATGTCGCCGGGATATCATCCGTACCCTCGGTATCCTCAGAAGCGTTCCAATCCTTCCCATCCACTTTCATGATGAACATGGCATCCGGATCATTCACGACAGGAATAGCGTTCGCTTCCGCTTTCGTCCATTCCTTGAACGGTTCCAGCTCAGACCATTTGGTTACCAAGATCCAATCCTGCTTAACCATGAGAGCGATTTTCTGCAAGGTAGCGGAAGACTCGGCGGCGATCGGCCCATGCTGAATGTCACCCACCTTCAAATCCTCCAAGAAGCATACACGCTTACGCTCCCAAGGATTGATCGTCTTACGACGATGGGCACTATCCTCGATACGGACAGCCGGGTTCACGGTAATGATCTTCACCGGGATCTCCTGCTCGGCCAGATACTCGTTGATGAGATTCTTTGTCACCAATATCTTGGAGGACGAATTAACCATGCCTTTAACGTGTCGAACGTGGATTTCTGTTTCTTTAGCAAAGAGAAATCAGCCACATGCATTACAACGTAACGGATCGTCACCCCTTCGGCAGAAGCGGCCACAACCGTATCCTCAATATCCTGCAATCCATTGGCCGTTGTAGCGTTACTCCAGTCCGTAGTAGATTTACGCTGGTTCTTCTTCGGCATACCGCAACCGACAAACTCAGCCGTAACGACACCGCCATTGTTCTTTGCCGACAAATGGAAACCCGCACGGCTCATGAGCTGCATACACCACCATTCGAAACGGGCACGAACGGAGTTATACACGAAATCCTGATCCTTGAAACCCAGATTCAACAATGCCAACTGGTCCGCGTCACCTTGCGCGTCACGTTCCAATTGCTTATACTCGTTGTAATCGCTCTCGTTCATGCCACGCTTGACGGCTGTCTTCGGGATATCGCCGGACAGCTTGCTGATCACCTCACGGGTCTTCTGCGGTGCGGAAGCGTCGAAAGAGATCACGTCTGCCATTACCGGAGCGCCTTTCTCACCGGTCAGAGTCTCCCACTTCAACGAGGTCTTTCTTTTCACCCCGAAGAAGTTCGGGAAGACAACCGGTTTCACATGACGGGTATTCAAACGGGCCGCCATGTTCTTTTTATTCACTTGCTTAATTAAACTTCTTTCCATATATCTGATTTTAATGGATTACACAAAACGGATAAACGACATTAATGCCTTCAAGTCCTTATCTACCGGGAACGGCATACAGGATTCGTTTACCGTACCTCTTACCAATAACCCGGACTGCTGGTTGGCTACAGTCAAGTCGACTTTATTCATCGTGACAACCAATTCGCCATCATAAGGCAACTTGGCGGCTTTCGCTGCCTGTTTGTCTTTAGCCTGAACCAATACCTGACCTTTTGCGGCAGCACCGATAGTCGCTTCCAACGTGATCGTATCAAACTCCGCATGACTCTTATCAATAGCCGTGATCTTATCGGACGCACCTGTCAAAGCTCCACCAATCGTCACGAAGTCACCCACACCAAACAGATGATTCTTGGACACCTTATAAGTAGTTTCATTGCCAGCATCGGAAGCCATCGCCGTCTTCAATACATGATACAGCCCCGTTTCCGGATCTTTCACCACGATCACGATCGGAGGAAGCTCGTCCAACGACTTGCCATTGAACAAAGCGTTCCGCAAATCCCGGCGGTCAATCGTCCCACCGCCGATCACATCCTCAATAATCTTTTCAATTCCGGGAGGATACTGGAATTCTCTTTCTCTTTTTCTGTACATAACGTTACACTTTTCTTGGATTATTCAATACCCAGGTTCACCACACCGGATTATTTGCGCTCTTGTCGGCATCCTGATCCATCAGCTTCGCCCAATCCGCCTCGGAACGCTCCGGAAGATTCACGGAACCGGGAGCGTAATCACCACGGGCCACGGCATCATCGATCGCCTTTTGCTGGATTCCGGTAAACTCTTCGGAAAGCTCCTTGATTTGATCCTCGATAGAGGTTTCCGAAGCCAAGTCCACACGTCCCAGCCAGTTATCCGGAAGACCAGCATCTTTCAACTGCTTACGGACTGTTTCTTTCTTAGCCTCGTTTGCCGAGTTGGTAATGGAATCGCCCACCTTCTTAGCCATATCATCGACGCTCTTCCTCATACTTTCCAGATAAGCTTTCAGTTCCGGGCTAAGATCCTTCAACAGCTCTTCTTCCGTTTTCTTGTTCTTATCCGGATCTTCTACCGGTTTACCATCTTCAACATGCTTGGCTTCATAAGCGGCGACAGCGGCCGTTTCAGCCGTAGTCTTAGCTTCATTCTCCGCTTCTTGGATTGCCGGAAGAATATTATCCTTGAACAGGTCCACGAAAGCCTCCATCCCCTCGGCTTTCTCAATCTTGAACGTCTTTTGAATACGTTCCGCATACTTCTCCGGCACGCCTTTTGTCTTACATGCCGCCTTGATTAAATCTAAAATTGTCATAAGAGTTTTCTGTTTAAAATATAAGGGAGAGAAAGAAAATTCCGGGTATAAAAAAGCCCACCGGACAACCGGCAGGCTTCATTTCAATTATTCCTATAAGAATCTATCTTGTCAAATCATGTGATTGGATCTAAGCCATTGTTTGCCAGAAGGCGTAAGGCAATAGATCAAAAATGCGGCACAAGGTATGCCTATCACGGCGAATCCAATTATAGCTCCCATTACTTATCCTCCTTTTTCTTATTCGTTAATACCAATCCTGCTATTAAGGCTAAAATAGAAGACGTAAAGCCTAGGCCATAAATCAGCCACTTATTATCTTCCATATCCTTGAATAAAGACGCTACCACTACACCTGTAAAGATATATTTCGAGACATCAATCAAATAGTTTCCTAATTTCTCTTTCCACATAACGCAAAAATAGCATAACAAGATGAAAAAGCAAAGGTATTTCTATTTTTTCTTGTGGGATTCAGAATTAGTGCTCATCTTTGTGGTGTCTATCATATTTAACTAAGGGATGTGGGCATTTTTTATGCACACACATTTATTGTATAACGATATTTGGTATTCGTGTACCCCTGTGTGGAACTGTAATGGGACCACAACATCCCTTGGAATGTGATAGACAGCAGGAAAGGCACGAATACCTTTTTTATTATATATGTCTATCAATTCCAAGGATTCCAATGCCGCCAACAATAGTAACGGCAAAAGGACGGCCCAACCCTCCGAAATGGGCAAGTACTCCACTCCAGAACTGCAAGCCGCTTTCAATTCCGGTCGAGAGATAGGAAGAACCGAAGGAATGCTATACTACATCAAGCACGCTTCCGAAAATATGCAAAAGGAGGCTGAGAAGTTAAATTCGAAACTACAGGCACAAAAAGCGAAAGTATAGAAGGTATCGCCATCTGCCTCCGGAAAAAGAAAATCTGACTTATATATTACTTCAGAACGTTCTAATCCGGAGCTCGTGGCTGTTCTCCAGAGAAAGATATTAATAAAGGGCATTGATTGGAATTGCAAACAGCCACAATAGGCAATTCCGGTCTTTGCCCTTTCACTTTTAAATACGACTCATTATGGAAGCGAAGATACAATATTTCCAAAGTCCGGTATTCGGACAAATCAGAGTTACGGTTATAGATGATAAACCAATGTTTGTGGCCAATGATGTGGCAGCGATGTTAGGGTATAGTAATCGATATGATGCTATCAATAGACATTGTAAGGGGGTCGTGAAACACGAGGGGGTCTCAATCACAACAAACCAATATGGTAAAAGTACAGAACAGAAAGTAGAAATCTCTTTCATCCCAGAATCCGATGTTTACCGCTTAGTTATGCGCTCCAAATTACCCGAGGCAGAAAAGTTCCAAGACTGGGTATGCGAAGAGATCCTCCCCGCCATCCGCAAAACCGGCGGTTACATGATTGCCAAAGAAGACGAGACACCGGAGGAGATCATGGCTCGTGCCTTATTGGTTGCCAAAGACACCATGAAGCGCAAAGAAGAACGAATCCGGCAGCTGGAGAAAAAAGTTGAAACCGTAGTAAAAGAAAACAACAAACTACGTCCCAAGGCAGACTTTATGGATAAAATAATGGATGCGGACGAACGTATCGACATCGGCCAGTCCGCAAAAATCCTGAATCTCCCATTCGGCAGAAATACCTTGTTCCAAAAACTTCGTGATATGGGTGTATTCTTCAAGAACAAGAACGAACCGAAGCAGGAATATGTGAAGCGTGGTTATTTCGTCCTAAAAGAGAAATGGATTGACCGGAACAATCACGATGGATTCATGGTCTTAAAAGTGCTCGTTACTCAGAAAGGGCTGGAATTTCTCGCCAACCTCTTTAAGGTGGTAGAGCAACCTAAGGAGGAAGCAGAAGTAATTTGATTAATTCCAACCATTATGCCGAGCGTAACAACTGGGGTCATCAGCACCCCAGTTCAACCACGGTGTTCAGCACCGCAGTTGTTCAACTATTATGCTGGCGCCAACAGTTGATTTTACGATTAAAATTCCTAAATCGCTAAACAATTAGGAGATTATTTATATTTTTGCAAAAAGAAGGCGGTTTATAAGCAAGTCGTGGATTGTAGTTCCACGGGGCTACTTATGAATCGCCTTTCTTCTTTTCCAATAATCTCAATATATTTATGCTATCAGAGATACTATATAACGATGTGCTACCATCCGCCTGCTCTTTCACAAGAATCCAAGACTTTTCGTTTTCCACTTTTGTCTCAAACAAATGAACAATAGCATTATATCCATGCTTATCATTTCCGCAACCAATATATTCCGCATCCTTTATCACAGAAGCTATATCCAAAAGCATTTCATTCTTTTTCTCGTAATATTTATGTGGCTGGTTCAACCACTCTTTTATACCACGACCGGTAATCTGTATATCTTTCCGAAAATCTTTATTCCGAATAACAGTTTGTTTTAATAAAGAAGCCTTTTCCTTGATCTCCTTAAATCTCACTTTATCGGACGCTACATTAATCGAATCCTTTGGCTTTCCATCACCCAGTAACCATTCAGCGAACTCCTCATGATCCATCATAATCGGCGTAGATATGCAAATACAAAACGGGTGCCATCCTGTAAACTTGAAATCCTTCGGGTATTGGCCAGCTTGGCGTCACACACAGGACACGGACCGTGATTCGTTGGTGAACGTTCCACCTCTATACCGATCACGAAGTCCATATTCTGCCAACGTTCATAATCGGCAGTTCGAAAAGCCTCGTTTGTTTTCGTTGCTGCTAGTCGAAGGGCGTTTTTATAAGATGAACGATAAATACCCTGCCCCGGATGATAATCTTTCATCGGCTGGGATGGGACCAATTTGCCATTCGCGTCCCTTACACGGCGGAAACGACGGTTGGGTTCGTTTAGTAATTGCCGTATATCTTGGCTGATCAACGCAGCCGGACGGCCGGAAGACAAACCCGAAGAAAGATAATACTCCAGATTATCCATAGCTCCGTCCGTTATATCCCAGACACGGGAGGATATGGTTTTACCAAATTCATCCTTACGTTTCAACAGGGTATTCAGCGCATCTGCACTTCTGGAAAACATCTTATCCTTCAACGTACTGGATATGGCCATATCTTGATATAACCTGTTACCAGTTCATCCGCTTTCCTATTGCCTAAATTCCATACATCGGTAACTGTATTGGATATATTGCTTACGAGCTGCGTATGCAGGTCATCCAACAGACGTTCGATTTGCTTCTCTATGGTAGCGTTGCTATCCATACACGGTCACCGCCATGATCCGACCATTTAGCCAGAAGAGGTCCTACCTACGGACAAACTCGTCAAACGAATACTTTATGCTACCTTGTTGCCGGAACAGACATTGCAGGAATTGTCGCTCATGAAATGATAGTTCTTTCATTCTCCATATCCCATTGTTAAGCCGATCATATTATTGCGTTGCGCTGCTGTATCTTCCTCTTCCTCCATCAGCTTCATTTCTTCATCCAAGTCTTCCGTCAAAGGAGAATGAGCCGTAACCGTGCGTTGGGAGTTGATCGGCTTACCACCATTGGCAACAGAAAGCGTTTGCAAGGTTTCAGCCAAATCTTCCGGAAGGATAGAGCCAAATTCCACATCGATCAGGTTGTTCACCAATTGGGGACGGTACTTAATATTGGTAATGTTGCATATCCCAGCCAAAACTACCGACACGCAACGTTGTACGACCGGTCCGAACGTCTCCATGTTCTCGCTCGCCTTGATGGTGGCATCCATCAGCATGAACTTACGGGCGACACCGGACAGATTACCGATACCTTTCAAGTTATCAAAGGAAAGGTCCGGAGTGGAAGTACCGGCAAATTGCTCATTCTTCGTTTCTTCCAATTCTTTGTCCACAGATGGCTGGGAACCGGTCCACGTCAGATAGTCCGCATCGCCATGATACTCTTTGCCGGACATTTCATCGACCCTAATGGGGAAATTAAGGTCTTTCCCAGTTGCTTCCTTAGAAGGTAAATCGGAATCTCCATATGTTTTCAAGATTGGTTCCGCAAAGTAGTCGTTAGTGTCGGCCATACGGGACAAACGCATTTCCCGTGCATCCATGATACCGGCAACCTCGTCCCATTCAGGTTGGAAGATATCGGCATACACAACCGGAATTTTTCCGAATAGATTGGGAACCTCTTTTATTACCCAGCCGCCCATCTCATCGGTAGCTGTTATAATCTTATCGGCTGTCCAGATAGTACAACTATTCCGGAGCATACCGTTAGAATTTATCTGGTAACGATGAATAAAAGCATCCAAATCGTCGTTATCATCAAAATGAGGATAAAACTCAGAAAAGGTATTTGCATTACGAGGAACAGAAAGCGTCTTAACCTTCAACTCCGTAATCAATTTGCCGTCTAATCCTTTGGAGGTATACGGATAGAACACAAGAGCAGCCTTACTTTCAGAAAGTACCTTGCGTGCGAATGATTTCAGTACGGATTGCATCTTCAGCCGACGTTCCCATACACGCTTGAACTCCAGAAAACCATCGTTCTGATCCGTTCCTGTAATCGTCATTTGCCCGCCAAACAGGAAAGCGACAGAGGTCCGTACCTCCTTCTTTGGAAAGTTGGTAACGATACGGGCCACATCGACAATCTTGTCTTCCAGCCGTAACGGCTCCCCGTTCTTATCTTTCAATGTCTCCGAATAAACCTTCAGTCGTTTCGGTTCACGCCAGCCGACAGAGGTTTTACGTCGCCGGCGCTCACCGTGGTATTCTCTGTAATATTCTCTTGGTTCCCGGTATTCAATCGTATCGACACATAACGTACTGACTACCTGCCCAAAATCTTCATTCGCAAGAATTTCGCTTATACTTGGCATAATTGTTTTATGCTAAAATATAAAAGCAAATAGTTTTTCGCTGTCAATACGACCAGTATAAACAAGTTCACTTTGAAATGTAAAAACCAAGAACACATATCAAAACGCAAGTATGTGGCAGAAAAATATCGGGATTTTATCTAACATGTGTCACAAATATCAGAAAAACACTTTCATTTTGCCAATTATCGTCCTCTTGCTACCCGACGTACAGAGTTAGCCTTGCACAACCCAATAAACTCTACATTCTCGGCAAGTATTGTCATACCATCCGGCGCATCATCATGCTTGTTACCACCCTCTTTCTTATAGCTGGTCAAAGCTTTCATAAACCGGTCGTAATCCGAACCTTTCTTATACTCGCTTTCTTCCAAGAAATAACAATGCTTCTTAATCCAACCAGACTTCAACAAGATACGTGTATCCTTATTGGCTGTTGTCGGTTTCGCCTGAATGATACATTTCTCGTTCTTTGACTTCACGGCCTTACGAACATTGAGAGCGAATATGCGACCACCGTTGTTACTCTCGATACGCATATTGTCGCAACGAGTATCAAGGATCAAGGAAACCAACTTCGGTTCGGTGATCTCGACATTATCTTTCGTAAACAGCACATCGGTAATGAAATACTTCGTACCGAATACCTTGGCAATCGGAGCACAGAAATCATCGTCTCCCTCGTCAGCCACATCGGTAGCTCCGATAACACCGTCCGGTTGCTTGCCCTCAATATCAGCCAATTTAAATCGGTTAAGCTCCGATTTCGGGAACAACAACCCGATTGCCTCGATTGGATCTTGCATATACTCGGCACACCAAATGGAATCATCCGTTTCCTCCCGTAGTTCATGGTAATACTCTGTCGTATGTACATCCTCGCAGAAAGAACAATCGTTCTCATCCAATGCGGCGATACGGATAATTTCGTCATATTTCCCCATTTCCTCCATACGGCCGAGAACGTCCGTAGCCGACCAGCGGGTACCGATGTCGATTGAGCAACAATTCCCTTCGATACGGGAATCATGCGTTCCCTGCTTCCACGACCAGACCTTTTCGTTATTGGTGTCAGATAGTGCATCCTCCAAACTCTTATACAAGTCGTCGGTCATAGCCAACATAGAAGCACCGAAGCCGATCACCGTACCGCCTACACCAGCCCCGAAGTAACTCACCTGCCGGGCAGCTTCCAAGCTCCAGCCATGCACGTTCTGTTTATCACCACGCAATTGTATATCTGGGAAGATTTCCTTAAACCGGGAAGAACGGACGATGTCGCGCGTGTCGTAAGACAGCTTGTTATACAGCGTATCGGAACAGCAGTTGCGCATGACCGACTCTTCCGGGAAGTGACCGAGCATCCAAGCGATGAACAACGAGGATATATAGGACTTACCGGCACGTGGCGGCATGGAAACGGCCAACCTGCGAATAACACCATCTTGATAAGAATCATACACACGAGTAAAAGCGTCCGCCACATGTTTCAAAAATAAGCGTCTGGAAAAGAATTTCGGGTCATAATATAAACAATATGACCAAAAATCATTTTTCGCTTTCCGGCGTCTCAGCACATCCGCCGCCTCTGCCATCAACAACAATATCTCTCTTCTGTTTTTCTCCATAGATAAAATCCTCTAATTGCTCATCGGTCATCCCCTCAAACTTACTTACGGGAGTAAGCCCACTAATGTTAGAATCCTGCCTGTTTTTCCAACGATCTGGATTACCATTTGTCAAGGTGAAAATAATAGCAGCGGTATCCGGCTGGATATGCTTCTTGACTATAGTTTTCTCTTTGATCTTAGGTTTCTGTTTCTCTTTTCCATTCTCATCAACCACAGGTTTACCACTATCGACATACGTGATCTTCGACTCTTCCACCTCATAACCTTGAATCTTCTTTAATAAAGACTTCTGGGCCTCGGCAACAAAGAATTGCATCCGTGCGTCTTCCGCTTTTTTTATAGAGTCGGAAAAGTCGGATTTTGTTTTCATCCAAGTATAGTAAGTATCCTTGTTTATACCGACCAAATCACAAATCTTGGCAATAGTATAGCTATCCTCCCGAATAAGAGAACAAATTCGATCCACCAATTTTTGACTATACTTTGCATTAAATACTACTCTCCTTTTTCTTCCTTACTAAATTTAAACATAGAATCCGCCATATCAAGGCAATTCTCCAATTCATTCACGATAGCTTTCAACTCAATATATTTACGCTTATCCACCGATGAAGAAACACCTTCACTATTTATCTGTCTCTCCAACTCCGCAAGTTGCAAGCGTTTACGTTCTAATCTCTTCGCTAAAACCTCACGATAAATCATACATAATTTTATTTTCATGGCGAATATCCTTTTCTCTAGTTATTCGCCAAATTTATCAATCTTCCTTAAACAAATCATCATTCGAGAAATCAAGTTCGGGAAAATTTTCCTTAATCTTACTCAGATCCCCTTTATAGAATACAAGCACATTTTGATGCTGCTTACCAATCTTTCGGCTATTACTAAACTGCTTTCCGGCTCTCATAGCCAGACTACCTATGTTGTTAACCAGTATCATCTCATTGTAATAATGCAAGCCTGCCTCCTGGAACGCAGCGATCGTATCAGGAACAAAACTCCGATACACACCACTCTTATCGCGAACCTCTCCTACTACAAACACGGCGAATCGATTAGGCTTCAACAGCGAACAACTCTTCCTAATGATTTCTTTATACGCTTGCAGGAATTCAGGATAATCCATCGTCGATAGGTCTGCCGGATCGTCACTATACACTTCTAGGTCCGCATACGGAGGACAACTAAAAACCAAGTCTGCCTCATAACCTTCTGCCAGGGCATCTATCTCTACACTATCTCCACAAAGCCACAGAGGAGCAAATTTATGACCGCCTTTCCCGCCGAACTCCTCCCCTAATACTTCAACTGCGTTTTTACAGTTGGCTTCGACCTGTTCCGGCCTTAGATCAACACCAAAATAAGTCATATCCAACATAGATGCAACAATACCACGAACGGAGCCACCAGCAAATGGGTCCAGGATACAACCATTGGGAATATTAAACCACCGGTAGGCCAGCTCGCACAGTACCGGGTCAAAGATCGAGGTTCCATCCATAAACGGGATACCATGATCCCGGCAATACTTCTGCAATTCGTCCCACGACGGATCGGCACCTGTTTTTTCACGAATTACGTTACGGGCTTCGTATACTCGGGGTGGTTGCGCTGATCGGCTAAATGTAATCTCCTTCTCCCGGCCATCATCACTCTTTATACCAAGATCAAGCCAGGCACGTTTCCGATCTTGCCAGTTTCCAAGCTTAGAGTCTAGTACAGAAAAAGGAGGAATAATGAAACGTTCTTTCAGGCTGCCGACACGCCCCTTATCTGGCTTTACATCGTTTACTGAAACATCATCAATATTCAAATCATCAATGTTGAACTCCCAAGCATCCAACTCGTCGGCACCGAAATCTTCAACGATCGCGTCAAAGTCAAATACAGACGTATCAGAGGTATAATTGTCAGCTAGAGCAAGCGCCTTACGCCGAGAATCCTCAGTTGAGAGATCTGTACGCTTGATAGCAATCAATTCCGTACCATCAGACTCCACAATTCGAACCGGTAAGCCTAATTCCAGCGCTTGCTCGTACACTCCGTTCCCTGCAATGATGCAATCATCCTTATCGAAAAGGATAGAACGCCCCGCTCCACAATCCTCCAAACTTTTACGAATCAATCTCTTGTTCTTATCTGTGTGGATGCGATAATTCCGAGGGTCATACTTCAATTCTGCCATAACTTTTATTCTAAAATATAACAGGGATAATCAATTAACACAAATACAGTTGCAGTTCCCGGATAGCCTGTTCCACGCTCCGAACAATCACATACTTACTACCTGCCATTTCAACTTGGCGTTGGTATTCTTTTTGATCGGGAGATTGTTTTCCCGTCGATGTCTTGAACTCCAAACAAAGAGAAGCATATCCCTTTTTCGGTATCTGAAGGATTACATCGGCCACTCCACGTTTAACACCTTGGCGCTTCATATTAGCCGCTTCTATTTTATGTCGGCTACCACCGTTCGGGACAGCAAAAAGAAGTCGATCCGGCAAATTAGGAAAGAATAAAGGAACCTTATTGAAAAACTCCGACTGAATCCGAGCTTCTTCGTTATCATGGTGTTGCTTTTGTTTTGGAGGGTTCTTTTTATCAGAGTAGCAATTATAGCAAACTGGTCCTTCTTCTGTATTGATCACTGATACAGTCTTTTTATTACAAAAAATACAACAATGTTCCTTCATATCCTATTTTAACTAAGATATATAAGAAAAGAAAGATGTTCCTCAAAATAGAAGAACATCTTCCGAGAAATAAAATATCTATTAACTATTTAGTCCTTAGATATCTCCTTTCATCATTAAAGCTATTTTCTCAAGTTTGTAGGCAAATTGATTTATATCGCCGATTAGATGTCCGGACAATAAAAAGCTGTGGCAGGCACGTAATGCGAGGATAAACCAAATGCGCTCTATTGGCTCATACTCACCAAGGAAATCACGTTTGAAGCGAGGCTTGCGATATTTCAAAAGTTCTTTGTAGCAGGTATCTGACAAACCTTTCTTGTTTTTCTTGAATCCATTAGGATAATACTTCGTCAGGAATAGCATAACCTTGTGCCTAAAGTCGTCACGATAACAGGCCATATTATCCAACGAATTTTGCCGAGTCTTCAAGCAATAGTTGTAGGCAATAGACATGAAATCGAGCAAAGTGGTGCTTTGATAAGGTAAATAGGTTTGCACGTCTTTGGCAAAGCTCTGCATTTGGAAGAATTGCTTCACGCTAAGAGGATCCGGATTATAATTGGGAACTAGTATTCTTACATATTGTTCTCTCATGACCGGCCTCCTTTCTGTTCCTGAAGTTTCCGATTGAGCTTCTGATTCTCTGCAAAGAGCTGGTTCATGATGTGGCGTTGATAAGATAGCATGCCTTCGGTTCTTCCGAGAGCACGGCCGGCATCGAATGCGGCTTGCAGTTCTGGAGTGGAGTACTTACCATTTCGGAGGGTTGGGCCGTTGGTTGTTGGGTACTATTATTCCCCGACAAACAAATGTTCTGTTGTTTGGACATAACTAACATTGTTTGTTATAGTGGATAGACAAAAAACGTTTCGCCTGTCCCTTTGTCCTACACCAACAGCGGCAGTTACGGCCATTAAGCCGTATCAAGGGGGTACGAAACCGTTATACTTTATAATACGTTTATGTATGGGCACAAAAAATGCCGACACAAAGAATATGTTCGGCGGTCACCCGCCGCTGTTGATAAAATAGGACGGTGCAAAGATGAGGAGTTATTTTAAAATATGCAAGAGAGAAGTAAGAATTATTTTTTCAAATCTATTTTTTCTACCTTCGATATAAGGCAAAGCCGTTGTTGCAAAGGAATTAACCAAGCAGGGGAAGGAGTTCCTTTCTTTATATTCACATAAATATCACCATTTTCATTTTTAAATGAAATACCAGCATGAGCCTTGAAATCTTCTTTATATTTAGAAAGCAACAATATCTGAGTAGATGATATGCTTCTTATTTTTCCTGCATTCAATTCCGCAAGACCAGCAAACTCATCTCCTTTACTCGCCCAAACTTTTATCTTTTTTCCTAATTCTATACACTCATCTCTTGATGAATAGAACAAGCGAGAGATTGATACATAATCTTCATTGTTATGATATAAAGAAAAGGCAACCGGAGTCAGCCGACCATTTGAATTTAAACAGCTCGGAATGGATAACAATCTTATCACATTCTCTTCATCCTCAATCGTATATCGTCTATCTGTATTTGTTTCACTTATTGTAATATCAAGCATATACAGTTTCAAGACGATTAAAAAATTCAAGAATAGCTTTTTCTTCTTCCATTGAAGCCTGCCCTAATAGAGGTTTTTCCAAGTCATTTAAAGGAAGAATAGAATAGGAAAACTCCGTTTCCCCTATATAAAGAGAACACATAAAAGAGTCAGAATCCCATTCAATCAACAACGTAGCATTGGGTTCTGGCAAAATTTCAGCCCCCTTCAATAGTACATCATTCTTATTAACATCAAGAAATCGAAAAACATTATCAAAAGTGACTTGTTTTGGTCTTTCCGCCTCATATTTTTCCCACCAACTTGAAGGATATGATTTAATCTTAGCTATATTATCTTCTATATGACCACGACAAGTCTCCTGATTTAAATACCCCATTAAGGCATCCTCTGTTTTAATACAGGATTTTGATACTACATTAGACTTAAATAAAGGTTCTTGCAATACAAATTCATGGTCATTATTTGCCGAAGAGATACTAGACAAAACTGTTAAACATAACGCTAATATGACTTTTCCACTTTTACTAACAGTTTTATCTTTCGCATAAACTTTATACAAGTTATCTTCATTGGAAAAGAAGTCGTTTTCTAGCTTTAACTTAAAATTCATCATTTTACTATCTCCTTATCCATTATTTCAATAATCTTCTGATTAACACTCCAATGATATGCATCAAAAAGGACTTGATTCATTTGAAGTAAATTATCAATAATATCACTATTACTAATAACCCTTGTACGTTCAACATATGTATCCAATATCATGAGATCTTTATAACCTTCATAATTCGAATTAAATCCATACTTAATACACATTTTCTCAGCTTGTTCTTGATTATCAAAGCACTTATCCCATAAAGATTGAGAAACGTTATTCAAAGATTGTATCATATCACCTTCTAGCAATTCTTTTGAGAATATTTTTCGTAAAAGAACATCTTTACTCGTTTTTTTACTTCCAACATTTTCATAAGGCCATATATTAATCTTTCGTACCTTCACATTCTTTATTTCATTAATATGAAGTATCTCTAAAAAATCAGTACCATAATCAAAAAACTGTTTTAGATTTTTAAATCCTCTATAAGCATCAATACCCACTCTTAGTTTAAATGCATCTTTCCCAAAATACAAATTAACACATTGATCTGTTGAACCAATCATGACAGGAAACAAATCATCTTTTTCTGATGGAAGTTCTATATTAAAATTATCTTTAAAAAACTCCTTTAACAGACTAATATCAATCTCTTTATCAGAAGACGTATAATACCACTCCACTAATACATTTGCAAAAATGTATTAGTGTAAATTTTATATTCTTTATGTGCAAAAGGGTATTCCATAGATTTCTTCTCGACTGCAAAATTAGAATATTTTATTATTACAAACAAGCGTTATCACACAAAAGTTCTAAAGTCCTAAAACTTAAATACAAAGTCATCTGCTTCATAAACTCCTCCAGAGATCTATACACATACTTGTTCCCAACCGCCTCCGCAAGCCGTTGCCATTCTTTCTGGCTGTTGCTTTACCCGTTCTTGCCGTACTTTATCTCAATACAGAGGCTGGCATAGCATTTCTTTGGAATCAAGTCGGCGACACCGGCAACCACGCTTCCCGCTTGAGGATGGCTCCAGTGACAACATCCCGCCGAGAACCGTTCGGAACGGCGAACAGCAACTTCGCCAGACGAGGATATTGCAACCGGAACCAAGTAATACAGGATTGTTGGAGCTTCGATTCCTCATTCCGCATCCTGCACCTCCTCCACAAACGCTTTCGCCAATTTCAAATACGCTGGGCAAGGAACAGACTTCCTCTCCCATTCCGCCCATTTTTCCTCCCGTATTTTGCGTTGTATCTCACGGTCGTAGATCTCCCGCTGATGCCGACGATATGCCTTGAATTCGATCAAGCTGCCATAATCACCATCGGATCGACCACACCATAGAACGTACCATATTCCCCTGACTTGAGCTTGAAGAAAAACAACAGCAGTTCAGAAGCTTTAAAATAATAATATTCAACCCGTATCATCACAGCTAGTTCCAAGACTTGCTGAAACGAAGGCTTCTCCTTAACCCCTGCGAATTTGTATAGGTCCATCAAATGGGCAATAATCCAAGTGTTTACCTGCTCATTTGGATAAGTTTGCGACAGCAATGCCAATGATGGAGCATCGCCCAAAAAGGACCGTTCTATGTTTTGGGCACATATCGTCTGTAAAGATGGGTTGAATGTCTTCGCAAAGCTTTCCCCATCCCCATATCTACGAATCACCGAATACGTCTTTTCTGAAGGCACTACGGGCATATTCCATGATTTCTCTATCGGTTTGTTGTTCACGGGCTTTCGCTCCGTCTGTATGTTTAGTATTTCCATGTTCTTGTTTCCTTGCCATTATCTGTGAGACAATTTCATTAAACTTCGAATTAATATTCGTCACACTGAAGTTTTCCAATATCCAACCGTCAGTGATTGAATCCAATAAGTACTTCAAAGCATTCAACACGCCTTGGTCGTCAATAGGTAAATTCTTCTTCTCCCGTTGAAATTTCAACTTCTTGAGCAAAGAAGACATATTTCCCGCATCTTTCGCACTCCAGTAATAGTTGGATGAGAAAAGAGCCTGATAGCGTTCCTCGAAAAGTTTCCTTGCTTCTGAGTTCAACGGATTAGGACGCTTTTTCGGTTTGGATGGTGGATTGTCCGATTGTGCACCCAGTTCCGCCTCCCGTTTCTTCAACTCTTCTTCCAAAACACGTAAAGCCTCCTCCTTTTCCAAAAGCTCTTTTTCTTTTGCTTTGTCAACCCCCTTGGGGGGTGTGGGGGGTATATTAATATTCTTAGTCTTTATCTTAGTCTTATTAATATATGGTTGCGGTTTAGGTTCACGGTTAGGTATAAGATTAGGTTCATGTTTAGGTTGTAGTTTAGGTATCAAATTTTGACACCTAAACTGACACCTAACGATATACCTCGTTTTATCCCGCTGTCCATTTCCTCCCGATTTAAATTCTATCAGACCTGCTTGAACTAATCTATTACGGGCTGTTTTCATCGAATTGACTGACACTCCCACGTCAGACGACACCTTTGCATCGCTACGCGTCCAGCTATCCACCCAGCCTAAACGATTCGCTGTTTTCAACAAATAAAAATAAAGCCTCGTTTCACAGCAGGTAAATTGCCAGTCTTCATCCAATTCCCAAAAATTATTTATAAGTTCAATGTAAGTCATCCTTGTAAATTTACGCTATCAATTTCTGACGAATCAGGTTCATATTCTTCTTCACCAGTTTTACTATCTGGTCGTGGTACTCGCTTACACCATTGCAGACGGATCGGGATTGGACGATATTCAGCGTCTTCAAGTTCACCTCTATCGTCTCGATACGCTTGCCACCGGTGTCCTTTGCTGACAGAATCAAACAATCCGACCGTTTATAATACCCATTACTATACACGCAATGGTGCATCGCCTTTCCTTCTTGATAAAACTGGGTAATACTCTCCAACGGGCAAATGACTATGTTACCATCCGTGATTTTCATTCCGAAAAACTTTTCCATCCGCTCGTAGAAGCCGGCTATATCCTTCATGAGCTTTTCACGCCTACGGATAGCTGCTATACGATCCCTTTCCTGTCTCAACTTGGCTTCACGGGCATCTTTCTTTGCCAATAGCCTATCGTGCGCGACCTTCAAGTTCTTAGGACATACATAATGGGCATTACGCAAGTCTTTACCGAAATAAGCCAATAAAGACATATAGTCTTCCCAGAGGGACGCATCCTTGATAATATAATGGTTACGGTTGCAGATATTGAATGATGGCTTATAACGAAGCTGGGAAAAGCCGTTTCTATACATGTGCTTCAGCATGGATATTTGCCCGGTCTTGAGGCATAGTTCCGCGTCATTACCTCCTTTCAAAAGGTCACGTATCAACTTAGACGGGGTTACATCCGGGAACAGTCGATTCAGTCCCCGTTTTTTCAATTCCGGAAGTAATTCTTTCCTTGGATAAAGCTCTCCAAATATCGCATATAAATCACCGTAATAATTATATGGGTTACTTCCATATTCACCCTTGATACTAAGAGGGGAACTATACACAAATCCGTTACGTCCCATATTTATTGGACGGGCTATGATCGTACGCTTTCCGTCTTCACGAATCCATTCTTGAACAACTTCAGTAAAATCATAATACACCGGGGAAGTTCCCTTACGGGCGTTTTTCCAACATAGTATATGCCGGATTACCTGAAACCCGCCTCTCACTTGCAGGATGGACATATACGCCTCCTCATGGTTCTTCTGCTTTCTGCTGACCTTTACATCTAATTGATAGTGGCAATAAGGGCATTCGATATTGTCACCCAATTTACTATTACCCGTATTAACCCAAATCTCGCCACATTCAGAGCACCACAACTCATTCTTACATTTGTAAGCTACATGGTCGAACACGTGTTCCTTGGCCCATTCCTCCTGCGCCTTTGTGATGGCGGGAAGCTTTTCGCTCAATCCCGCCACCAACTTTTCCAATCTCGTTCTCGGCTTCATATCAAAACAGGCTCATTTGTTGGACACTCTCATCAACCTTCTTCTTGGCCGGCCTCTTTTTGAGCGATCGATATTGCTCTTCGGTCAACCTTTTGATGGCCGCCTGACGGGCAGCGTTCTTTTCTTCCTCCGTAAGTTCTACTTTATGGGAAGAAGAAACGGAGCTACTGACAGGAACTTTTCCGACCTCGATATTCTCTTCATCATAATAATGTACGGCCATACCAAAAACCTCCGTATCACTCATCACGACAGAGGTTCCACGCTTACGGGCCTCTCCCAAGATATAACGACAACACTCGTCTATACTCTTTTTAGGATTGGCAAGTCTCGGGGCAAACAGAAGATCTTCCGCCGCCCTCTCCTGTAAATATTTCTGGATTGTATCTTTGAACTCTTTCATAACTTACTGGATTGTCATGGGCATTAATAAATAGGTAAGTTCCTCGTTCCCGGATTGGTTCTCCGGAGTTATCAAGATAGCACGGTTAGGCTCGCTAAAGGAAAGCCTCGTACGCCCGTCATCGATACATGAGAGTATCTCAAGAAGCAACGATCCCTTAATCCCGATCGAGAACTCATTCCCGTTAAAATCGACCTCCAACGTTTCCTCCGCGGAAGTCGAGAAATCTATGTCTTGGGCGAATACGGTCAACTTATCACGAATGATCCTCAAGACAATAAGGCATGAGGCCTTATTGGAGAACACCGATGTCCTTTTAATAGCCCCGATCAGTTGTCCGGTGTCAACAAGCAGTTCCAGCTTATTCGCCTTGGGTACCACAGCTTTCCAATTAGGATATCTCCCCTCCACATTCCGGAACGATATCTCATAGTCATTGAATATGACATCGGACCAATCCGCACCGACCCTCATTTCCATGTTATCGGAGGAAGCCGGAAGTATCGCCTTCAATACCGAGGCTATAGGACGGCTGATTATAACTGAGATCTTGCCAACCTGTCTATCATTGCCCTTTCTCAAGAATCCCATGCCATGCCCGTCCGCACCGACAAAGCATACGGTCTCCGGTTCCGTCTCAATAAAGACAGAGCTTAGGACCGGACGGATATCATCATTCCCGGCCAAATTTATGACCTTGGATATCCCATTGAATAAATCCTCCGCGCTCAATGACACAGAGTCCAAGACCTCAATCGATCTTTTTCCCGGATAGGTAGATGGGTCATAACCCACCACCTCAAACTTTCCACCATGGTACTTGATCCTTATCTCACGGGTATCCTTGTTGATGATTATATCAATTGGTTGCTCGGGTAGGTTCCTCAGTCCTTCTAATAAGGAAGTCGGGACACAAATAGATATCTCCTCGTCGAAGATGCACTCAAGGCTGGTGGTTATCCGGCCCTCGCTATTCGATCCGGTGATGAATAACCGGCCTTCTCTCGTCTCAAACAAGAAATGACAAAGGATCGGCGTGGATGATTTGGCGGGTATGATCTTCGCCAAAAGCTGCAATCTTGATAGCAGCGCTGTTTTAGAAATAGAAATCGTCATAGTGCCTGTTTTTTTGAAGGCACCCGGTAAGTCTTTGTTTTATGGAAGTTTACAGAAAGAAGAGACCAAACACATATAAACACAAAAAGTTGGATCTCAAACTTTCGTCTAAAATCCAACTCGCTATTTCAACGGCAAAGATAGAGTCATTTTTTTAATCCGCAAATTATTTCCATCTTTTTTTCGTTTTTTTCTTCAAACACATAATCAAGTATCTTGGCATTCAAGCGGTCGATAACGCTAAAATCGGTCTTAACATACCCAGATGTCACCCTATGGGAAGAAGCATGGTTAAGGCAAAAGCCTACTAAATCCAAACTTGCATCGAAATCGTTTTGAGCGAATGTAGCCCAACTATGCCGAAACGAATAGACAGAAATATGAGGAAGGTCGTTTTTTCTTGTTATATCACTTATTCCCTCGTTTATACATTTATTGAAATTCTTACTTGATCCATAAGTCTCACAGAAGTTAAACAGCCTTTTTTCTCCAGCATATTTCTCAAGCAAATGAGATAGCCTATCTGGTACGGCTATCTCTATATACGCCTTATCATCCCTCCTATTAGTAGTCTTACGTCTGCAGTAACACATCTTTCCGTCTCTAAGGTTCTCTTTTTCCATATAATACAGGTCAGCGGTGTTAATTCCGGCAAGACAAAAAACGATCTCGCACACATCCCTAGCACGATCAGCTCTGGATCCATACTCCGCGGATACCGCAAAAAAATCTCGAACGGTTCTAATGTCCAATGCCCTTTTCTCTGGAACTGTAGGTCTAGGTACCCTCACTCCCTAAACGGGTTATTCCGTATAAGCATCTCGCCGGTATCATAATTATTATACCGCTCGCATCCAGCCATAAACATTGTCTTGATCCGCTTCGGATAGCCATGTTTCTTGTACAAGCTATCTTTCATCGAATCTATCCACTCCTTGAATATAGACGATGTAAGATCAGAGAAGAGAATGTCGTCTTTCCCCATATATTCCTCCAAGCGCCTTAACGCAAGCTTATAATTTATCGACGTGGATTCTCTTCCCTCGTTATCCATCTTAGAGGTAAACCCCTCACAAAATTCAGAAAAAGAAGGCGCACTAGAATCCCTCCTCAAGAAGTCCAGTATCTTTCTGATATCCCAACATTGTATATCTTCACGATTAAGCCGGGACATATACCCGTCAATAAGAATAGAAATATCCTTGATGATGTAGTTATCTATTACCTCACCCTTCCGAACAGACTTAGCCTTACAGACTTTATCTGTTTTTATATATCCTACCTGTCCGTGATGGGTTACACGAATATAAACAGGATACGTATTGTCTTTTCTCTTAGCTCGTACGCAAATTTTGAAATATGCCATAATTTTTACTGTAAACTATTTGTAAATCATTTATGCTATTCATGCAAAAAAAAGCTTGTATGAATAGGTATGTAAGGAGGCTAAAATGAACAAATCCCCTACAGCATCATTACGACAAAGAGCTAATAATCAAGCGGAAAGACTGGGATTCGAACCCAGGGAGCGGTTACCCGCTCACCGCATTTCGAGTGCGGCCCGTTCGACCACTCCGGCATCTTTCCTTGTGGTTGACGTGTACAAAAGTACATAAAATATAGTATCGTTATTCTCTTGAAAGGCTAAAATTACTTTATCAAATACAAAAAAGGGCATTCTTCACAGAACACCCCTCTTTAAAACATATAACTAATACCTCTAAATTACTTGAAATAACGATTATATAAACCTTCAAATCCTTTGCCATGACGTGCCTCGTCTTTACACATCTCATGTACGGTATCATGGATCGCGTCCAAATTCTGTTGTTTAGCCAATGTAGCGATACGTTTCTTGTCCTCGCATGCGCCAGCCTCAGCTTCCATACGCTTTTTCAAGTTAGTCTTCGTATCCCAAACTACGTCGCCAAGAAGCTCTGCGAACTTAGCAGCGTGCTCAGCCTCTTCCCAAGCGTAACGCTTGAATGCCTCAGCTACCTCAGGATAACCCTCACGGTCTGCTTGACGCTCATGGCCAAATACATACCAACTTCGGTACATTCTCCCATAAAGTGAGCGTTCAGACCTTCCAAAATCACTGGGTCTACACCTTTAGCAACACCTAGTACATGTTCGTCAACGAACTGCAACGCACCTTCTGTCTCTACTAATTCCTTAAATTTGCTTTTCGGTTGTTTACATTGAGGGCAGAACTCAGGAGCCTCATCACCTTCGTGTACATAACCACATACTGTGCAAATCCATTTCTTTTTCATATATCGCAAAATTTTTATTGGTTGTATGGCACAAAATTAACTAAACTATCCGATACTACCATAATTCATCGATAGATTAATTCTATGTGTTAATCGATAAAAACTATGGAACTTATTTTTGACAGCGATTGTTTACTAAGTAAATATTTATTTATATGGATACATCAAAGATTATTAGTTTATTAGGAGACAAAAGTGATTATTATTTAAATCACGTATGTAAGACTATTGATAAATCGCAGCTTCATCTTCCATCGCCAACTTGCGTAGACGATGTGTGGGTCAACTCAGATAGAAACATACAGACTCTCAATAGTCTGCAAACCTTGTTGGGGCACGGAAGATTAGCTAACACCGGATATGTTTCTATCCTCCCGGTAGATCAAGATATCGAACATACCGCAGGGTCTTCCTTCGCTCCAAACCCCATTTATTTCGATCCGGAGAATATCGTAAAATTAGCGATCGAGGGTGGTTGCAACGCAGTCGCTTCTACGTTCGGCATACTAGGGTCAGTCGCACGAAAATATGCTCATAAGATTCCATTCTTGGTAAAACTAAATCATAATGAGCTTCTTACTTATCCGAATTCTTACAATCAAATCGTATTCGGTACGGTGAAGGAAGCATGGAATATGGGCGCCGTAGCTGTAGGGGCCACGATCTATTTCGGATCAGAGCAAAGCCGACGTCAGCTAGTCGAGATTGCCGACGCATTCGAGTATGCCCATGAACTAGGTATGGCGACCGTATTATGGTGCTATTTACGAAACAGCTCTTTTAAAAAGGATGGCATCGACTATTCCGCGGCAGCCGATTTGACCGGACAAGCTAATCACCTTGGCGTCACGATCAAGGCCGATATCATCAAGCAGAAGCTACCGGAGAACAACGGAGGTTTCACCGCTATCAATTTCGGGAAAATCGATCAAAAGATGTACACAGAGTTAACGACAGAACATCCGATCGACCTCTGCCGTTACCAAGTAGCCAATAATTATATGGGACGTGTCGGGCTTATCAACTCCGGCGGAGAATCTCATGGCGCCTCAGATCTTAAAGACGCTGTCGTCACCGCTGTCGTAAACAAACGTGCGGGTGGCATGGGGCTGATTAGCGGAAGAAAGGCGTTCCAACGTCCGATGAAAGACGGCGTGGAGTTACTTCATTCAATTCAAGATATTTATTTGGATAAGGATATTACTATCGCTTAGTTTGTTATTGCGTTGAGAAAAGAAGGCCGTCCATCAAAGCTATATACTTTGGGGACGGCCTTCAAATTTTATTTCTTCAACCACATATCCAACCACTCAAAGAATGTACGTTGCCATAGAACGCCATTCTGGGGCTTCAATACCCAATGGTTCTCATCCGGATAAATCAGTAACTCGGCCGGTACCCCCCGAAGAACTGCGGCGTTAAACGCTGCCATTCCTTGATTAGCCAAGATCCGGTAATCCTTCTCTCCATGGATACAAAGGATAGGCGTATCCCATTTGTCCACGAACTTATGCGGAGAGTTCGCGAAAGTACGTTGAGCCGTAGCGTTTTGCTTTTCCCAGTACGCTCCACCCATATCCCAATTGGCGAACCACATCTCTTCCGTTTCCAGATACTGCATTTCCATATTAAAGATACCATCGTGGGCGATAAACGCTTGAAACGTTTATCATGATGACCAGCCAACCAATATACGGAGAATCCACCGAAGCTGGCGCCTACACAACCCAAGCGATCCTTATTTACATACGGTTCCTTGGCTACCTCGTCAATAGCGGTGAAATAGTCTTTCATGCATTGTCCGCCATAATCGCCGCTGACAGCCTCATTCCATTCCAAGCCAAATCCGGGAAGACCCCGACGGTTCGGTGCCACGATAATATAGTCATTAGCCGCCATGATCTGGAAATTCCAGCGGTAAGACCAGAACTGGCTCACAGGCTTTGCGGGCCACCCTCACAGAACAACAAGGTAGGATACTTCTTATTCGGATCGAACTGAGGCGGATAGATAACCCACGTTAGCATCTGCTTGCCATCCGTCGTCTTCATCCAACGTTCCTCTACCTTACCCATCGTAAGCTGGTCGTAAATATGTTTGTTTTCGAACGTAAGTTGAGTTACCGTATGATCCCTGTCAAATCGATCGAATAGATCTCTCTCCCATGCTCATGGAATGACGTTGAGCGATCAGCTTATCGCCCAGAAGAGCGACAGAGGCGTAATCGTACATACCTTCGGTCAGCGGGGTAATCTTATTGCCATTCGCCAAGTCTATCTGATAAACCTGCGACTCGCCATGCCAAACGCCCGTGAAATAGATACGCTTGCAATCAGCGCTCCAGCAATAAGAATCCACGTTAGAGTCAAAATCCTTGCTTACGAATGTTTTCTCACCCGTCTCCAGATTCATTACCATCAAGCGATTTTGATCCGCCTCGTAACCATCACGTTCCATACTTAGCCAAGCGATGCTCTTTCCGTCTGGAGAATAGGTGGGATTCGTATCATATCCCTTGTTCTCTTCCGTTATATTGGTCGTTTGCTTCGTATTCAGATCATATACATAAATATCCGAATTCGTGGAGATCGCATATTCTTTACCCGTCTTTTTACGACTCGTATAGGCAATCTTGTCCGAGGTAGTGTTCCAAGCCAATTGCTCGATACCGCCAAACGCTTCATCGGGCTCTCAAACAACTCGCCCTCCATCACATCCACAGGATTGCTGATCGATTCGCCATCGAAATCGGCGACAAAAGGATGCGGAACGGTAGTCACCCACTCATCCCAATGCTTGTACATTAAATCCGTAATGATAACACCTGTCGCCTTATCCAAATCCGGATATTTATCAGCGGTACTGTTCACGGTTTTCACTTGCGAGATAAACAAGACCTTTTTCTCATCGGGAGAGAAAGCGAAACCCTCGATATCCTTGTCATAATCGGAAAGTCGCTTACGGTCCGTCCCATCCGGATTCATTTCCCAAAGCTGGCTGCTACCACTCTCGTTACATAAGAAAGCGATCTTGGTTCCTCCTTTGATCCATACGGCCTCGTTCTCAGCGAATCCAGTTTTCGTGATTTGCTTATTATCCGATCCGTCAGCGTTCATCACGAAGACCTCACGGTTGCTCTTGTTTTCCGGTACGCTATAATACGCCACCGTATACACCACTTTTTTCCCGTCCGGAGATACGTTCATACCGCCGATACGTCCCATGGCCCACAAAGCTTCCGGGGTCATGCGACCGTCTTTGATCCGGATGTCCGACTTCCCGATAAGGTTCTTGTCACCGGTCTCCTTCACGTTCGCATCCGTAGCCGGATTGCAAGCACCTAACAGTAGGGATGTTGCCATAATCATTGTTCCGATAGATTTATTCATGCCGTTATAATATATTACAATTTGAGTGCGAAAGTACTAAATATAATTTATATCTTCGCGTTACTAATTATAAGAACTGAACAGTATGAATAAGATTTGGTTATTTGGAGCCGCTGTATGTATGGTATTAGCACTCGGCTCATGTAAACCTAAACAGAGCGCGTACAAGGCTGCTTACGAACAGGCCAAAGAAAAAGAGTCGACAGCTCCTGTTGAGGTTGTAGAACAAGAGGAAGAAGTTGTTGAGGTCGCTCCTGTCTCAAAACCCAGAACCTCTACGGCTACCACTCGTACGGAAAAAATCAACGCCGCTCAAGGCGAGGACGCTAGCCGTCTGAAACGTTATAGCGTTGTTGTCGGTAGTTTCAAGAATAAGACAAACGCTTACGCATTAAAAGAACGTATGCAGAATGATGGTTATAACGCAGTGTTGGGCGAGAACGAGCAAGGTATGTTGCGTGTGATCGTCGCTAGTTTCGACAATAAAGCGGACGCCGCCGATAGCCGTGACGCCATCAAGGCGAAATACGCTCCTAACTTCCAAGACGCTTGGTTATTGGAGAGAGCTTATTAATTGTAAGCTATCAGAAAAGATAAAAGCGGAAGGTCTCGTTAGCCTGTAAGAAGAATCTTGCAGGTTATCGAGACCATTCTATTTGAAGGAAACATAAGGACATAAAAATAGCCCGACTTCAACAGCCGAGCCACTTTTCACCAATCTAATCTAACTTAACCTAAAACAAAAACCATCTTTTTCTTTTTGCCTTTCTCTTCTTATATCCTAACAACCTTTTTACCTTAAAAACGTAATACCTATTCGAAATTGTATAAACTCAAAACATCTAAACACATATGATATAAACGAATTACTCTTCATAAACAGGCCACGCACCTTCTTTCGTACAAACAAAAGCCGCTGTCTTTACAGCGAAATGATGTGCCTCGCTTAAGGACTTCCCTTTTAAGAGCGAAATGATTAGAGCTCCCGAAAAAGCATCCCCCGCCCCGACCGTATCCGCCACCGTAACCTCCGGCGTTGGCAAAGTAGAAGTCTCCTCCCTCGTATAAATAGTACTATGGGAACTCCCCGCAGTCAAGGCAAATATCCGAAGGTCATACTTCTCAATAAACCATAAAGCGATATCCCTCTCGGTTCCCTCTAAACCGAACAAATCCCGAAGTACATCGAACTCCTCATCATTTACCTTCAGCACATTCGCTAAGTACAAAGACTCCTCGATCAACTCCTTATCATAGTATCGCTGGCGAAGATTGATATCCAGCAAACGATAAGCATCTTTCGGCGCAAACGACGAGATCGCTTGTATTGTCTCCCGGGACAGACGGGAACGCTGGGCTAATGTACCGAAACAAATAGCGTCCGCTTTCTCCGCCAAATCAATCGCATCGGATGTAGGCGATATATGATCCCAAGCCACTCGCTCATGAATCGTATAAGTAGGGATACCTTCTCGTAACTCTACCTGAACGGTTCCCGTCGGGTAAGGCACTTTCTCGATCAAATGCTGGATATGATTCTTATCCAACTCATCAACGATCTCTTTACCCAACTCATCATCTCCGACAGCGCTGATAGCATATCCCTCAGCACCTAGGCAAGACGCATGATAGACAAAATTAATCGGGGCACCCCCAGCCTTTTTCCCGGAAGGAAGCATATCCCATAATAATTCTCCAATCCCAACGACAATTGGTTTACGTCTTGATTCAGTCACCTGTTCCATGGTCTTTCTATTAAAAACAACTTTCGTACTTATCGACACCGCAAAAGTATATCATCGTTATAAATACAACGATAACTATAGCTACAAGATAAATCACACAAGTTACATAAAAGATTTATTTTCAAGGGACAATAACAGACGTTACCCGTATGTAACATCTGTACAAGCAGCATCCTTACAAAGACTCTATAAACTCGGTTGGCGTTATATTATAAACCGCCTTAAAGCATTTGGAGAAATAGGCCGGCGAGCCGAATCCCGTGGCATAAGCAACCTCGCTAATCGTTCCGGATCGCTGCTTCAATAGGGCGGATGCCTTTTTCAAACGATAGTTACGCAAAAAGTCCGTAGGGGTAATCCCGGACAACTCCTTCACCTTTCGATATAAATGCACACGAGACAGGCCCAGTTTCTCACTGCCTTTCTCTATACTGAAATCGGGATCGCTATAATTCTCCTCTATTAAAGCGATAAACTTACGCATAAACAAATCATCCAGACTCTCCACCTTCCCTTTTGTCTCGATGGAAAGTCCCGCAGGCGATTGAGACTCTTTCAAGAAAACCTCCCGCAAACGATTACGTTCTTCCAACAATTTAATGATACGTAATTTCACGATCTCGATATTGAACGGTTTCTGGATATATTCATCCGCTCCCCCCTCAAATCCATACAAGCGTTGACTGTCATCTGAAAGAGCCGTAAGCAAGATTACCGGGATATGACTGAGGCCATATCCGACTTAACCCGGCGGCAAAGCTCGAAGCCATTCATCTCCGGCATCATCACGTCACTGACAACCAGTGATACATTTTCCTTCAATAGAATATCCAAGGCCTTGGCACCATTCTCCGCTACAAGTACATTAAAATTCCCGGACAACTCATGCTGTAAATAAGCGCAAATATCCCAATCATCCTCAACGATCAAGATCGTATAATCATATTTCTTATTCAACGTTTCTTGAACTTGGGATATATCCAAATGCGCTACACCAGAGGACGATTCGGTCGCATTCGACAGAAAGACACAAGATTCATCAAAATGAGATTTACCTTTCGGGATCTGAACGGTAAACACTGTCCGTTCGCCTTGCTCGCTTTCCACGTGGATCGAGCCTTTATGCATAAGGACAAATTCCCGTGTCAGATGCAGTCCGATACCCGTTCCCGGAGCATAGCTTTGCCCGCTTGTAAAAAAGCGATCGAATACGGAGCTAGGTTTTCCGGGGGAATACCCTCTCCATTGTCTTCTACCGATAAGACAACCTCCGTCTCCTCCTCCCGCAAACGAATCATAATCTTCCCCTGCTCCGGGGTAAACTTAAAGGCGTTCGAGAGCAAGTTCGTTAATATCTTCTCCATCTTGTCCGTATCCACCCAAACAAAAAGAGAATCCATTTCATGCAGGAAGGTATAATCAATTCGCTTACTCTGGGCCAGATTATTAAAATAAGACTTCACCTCTTGGATTAAAAAGACCAAATCCATCTTAGTAACCCGCAATCCCATCTTATTATTCTCTATCTTCCGGAAATCCAGCAATTGGTCGATCACACGTTTCAAGCGTTCCGCATTCTTCTTAACGATGCGGATATCATCCGCGAAAGCGCCTGCCGGGGCATCTTGCGCCATCTTGTTCAGAGGCCCGAGAATCAAGGTTAAAGGAGTCTTTATCTCGTGAGATACATTCGTAAAGAACTGCAATTTCTGTGTCGTGACTTGCTCGATACGCTGGTTCGCTACCGAGAGTTCCTCTTTCTGTTGTTGTACCAAACGATTTCTCTCATTCAACAAATGATTCTTCTGGCGCACTTTACGATTAATATAAACCGTGTAAATAGCGGAACCACCCAACAAAAGCGCCAATATCAAGATAATAATCAAGGAACTATAAAGAAAGTTATATTTCGAGAGCAATTGCGACAAATTCGCACGCTGTTTCTCGATCTGGCGTTGATATTCTACCAACCGGTCTGATTGTAAATAAAGGGTACCGGCGTTGGTCTTATCGATCATAGCGGTGCTTAACGCATACTTTTTCGTATAAGCTTGTCCGCTTAAGATCTGCCATGCTACCTTAATAGCCACCCCACCACCTGTCGGATAATAAAAAGAGGCATCCAACTTACCCTGCGCAACCGCCTCCACGCCTAAGCCTCCTCCCAAGAGTCCATCCACGCCTATAAATTCCACGTGCCCCACCAGCGACGAATCTCGCTCCTCAATCGCCTCACGGGCCCCTAAGGCCATCATATCATTATGAGCGAAAACGATATCGACATCCTCTATGGAATCCAGCTTCAAGACTTCCTCATAGGCATTCTTCCTGTACCAATACCCATCCAACTCCCGGATTTTCACATTCGGATCAATAGACATCGCATCGACAAAACCTTGATGTCTTTCTGTAGCGGAGGAAGAGCCTCTCCGTCCCCATATCTCTAAAATCGTTGTCTCCCCTTGATCAAGAGCTGATCGTACATTCCGATCGAGCGACCGATCTCGTAATTATCCGCTCCAATATACGTCGTATATTCATCGCTATTAATTTCCGGTCCAATATGATTAGTGGAATACCA
>ENA-OQCK01000060-OQCK01000060.1-human-gut-metagenome-genome-assembly--contig:-NODE-60-length-58365-cov-3.419091_pt1 | contig 58365 bp, 68 predicted proteins | sample MGYA00242498_ERZ504578 | MGnify/ENA primary metagenome ERZ504578 (study PRJEB26092, sample SAMD00036229) | human gut metagenome | host: Homo sapiens | study: EMG produced TPA metagenomics assembly of...
TAGAAATGATTTTATCCCACCGGTCAAGACGGGAATCAAATCTACGAAAAATCCCCTGCCGGGCATTGCCAAGCAGGGGTATTTTTATATTGGAATCAAGGGGGTAGGATTATTTTAGCACAAGGGGGCAGAATCGCTTGGTTTTAGGGGGCAGCTTACACTGGATTTTCCAATACGCGTTACTTTGTCTTTCCGCTTGTGTTCCTTACTCTTTTGCCTTGTATAGCTTATTTCGTTTCCGCTAAAGTCTATCTTCACAATGTCTGCAAGATTGATGCCGCCAGTGTAGAAGGAAAGCAGAAAAATATCTTTAGCCAAGGTTAAACGCTTACTTTCGTTAGTATCTGCATTTCTGATTTTAATAAAATCCGTAATGCTTATATCTAAATCCTTGGGTACAGACGTGGGTAGCTTGGTGTAAGCGAATGGATGTTTCTCGCATTTGATAAGTCCGTATTTAATCGCTTCGTTTACTCTTGCTTTGATGTGAGATAGCCGGATGTTTCTATTTCCGTCACTGTAGCCTTTTCTTTTCATATAAGTATCAAAGTGTTCTACTGTGATGTGGTTCATTATAACAAAGGGTGCTTCACCTTCTGAAAGCAGGAATATACGTAATGTTTCTTCGTGCATTTTTGCATAGTTTTCTCGCCCATCTTTTTTTAATTCTTCAATTTTTTTTCTAAAGAAGTCTGTGAATGTAGATGTATTCTGTGCAACTTTGTCCGCTTGGATAACTATAAGCTTTAATTGGGTAGCCGTATATGTGTCATTGTTTTCTATTGCATTTACGCGGTCGTTATATTTCTTTAGCTCGAATAAAAGTCGTTTATTCATCATCGCAGCGTCAGTTCTCGCTACAACCTTCCCGTTATACCATTGACTTAAATCGGGAATTTCGTACATGGTTTTGATATACGCCTTTTCTTTCTTTGCTGCAATGCGTACAAAGATGGGGTACATACCATTTGCAGTTTTTCTTGCTGCTAATACTGTTAATGCTAATTTTGCCATAACTACTAAAATTTTCGACACCCTTTTCGACACCCTTTTTGCTCCACGGGTGAAAATCGTGCCGTTTTTTTTAATAGCTTTAGGCTATTTTGAGAAAAGAAAAAAGACTGATATTCAGCGTTTTAAATATCAGTCTTTGAGTGAGCCGCTAGCCAGACTTGAACTGGCGACCTACGCGTTACGAATGCGTTGCTCTACCAACTGAGCTATAGCGGCAATAAGCTTTTGTTTACGGGGTGCAAAGGTACATCTTTATTTGAAAAGGCAAAAAGAATCTCTGTTTTTTTTAGAAATATTTTAGTGGGATAATTTTCTATTTGAATGTCCTGAACTTTATTGCCATAAAAATTGGATAATAAAACGAAAAGAAGCATCTTTGTCGTAGGTCCTATAGCAAATAAGTCTGATACTGATTATGAATTTAAGAATCTATTATAAATATCTTTCTTCACGCATAGCGTCCAAATGGACGGTGTTGTTGGTAGATGTAATTATCGTTGTGATTTCCATGCTTTCTGCATGTTTTTGCAATATAGGCTTTCGTCCGTATCTTATGAAATTTCTTTGTATGTATGGCTGACCATTTTGGCTGTCTTGTGTAATGTCTGTTTCTTTCATATTCTCCGTACTTATGTGGGTGTTATCCGTTTTTCCTCTTTTGTGGATATTTATCGTGTGCTTTGGAGTCTTACGATAAGCTATGCTGTACTGTTTTTAGGGAATTACTGTTGGTCTGTTTCGGGGCTTGGAGAAACTTTGCCGAACAGCATTCTGTTTATGGCATATATGTTCACCTTCTCTCTGATGGCTTGTATGCGCATTGCTGTGAAGATGCTTTATGAAGCTATTGCTTTTGATGCACGTCATTGCGTGAATGTTTTTATTTATGGATTCCATGGGACTGGAGTCAATGTTGCAAAATCCTTGAGAGTTAGTCGTAATAATCATTATCGCCTGCGTGGCTTTATTTCGGACGAACCTGATATGATAGGTAAACATACGATGGGATGCAGGGTATATCCCAATGATGAGCAGCTGTTTGACCGTCTAAAGAAAAAGAAAGTGGATACAATCATTATCTCTCCAAGCAAGGTGTCGGATTTGGAAAATTCCGGAATGCTGGATAAACTGTTCTCTCATGATATTCATGTAATGACCGTTCCTCCCTTAAGCGATTGTATGGACGATGGACTGATAAAGGACATTCAAATAGAAGATTGGCTCCGTAGAGAACCGGTGCAAGTTGACATGCGTAAAATTACGGCCCATATCGAGGGGCGTAGAGTAATGGTTACGGGAGCGGCGGGAGCTGTAGGAAGGGAAATCGTTCGCCAGTTGGCTACACTGAATCCTTATCAGTTGATTCTGGTAGATCAGGCAGAATCCCCATTGTATGATGTACAGTTGGAATTGTCTGATCATTGGAAGAATCTGGAGGTCCGTGTATTGGTTGCAGATGTTGCTAACCGTACGCGTATGGAGGCTATATTTGAAGAAACACGTCCTCAACTTGTTTTTCATTCTGCTGCGTATAAGCATGTACAACTGATGGATGATTTTGTATCGGAGGCAATTCAAACGAATATATCGGGGACAGTGAATATTGCGGACCTGGCGGCAAAGTATAGAGTGTCCCGTATGGTTATGATATCTGCTGCTAATGCACGTCATCCGGAGAATGCTATGGAATATAGTAAGCGTGTGGCGGAAATATATGTGCAATCATCTGATTGCAGGTTGAAACGCGACACAAGGGAAACTGATATGTTCATAGTACGTTTGGGTGAGGTGTATCCGACGAATACTCATTGTTTGATTACCTTGTCTGAAGCTTGTATGCTCACCCTGGAAGTGGGAGTCATGGGGGATGGGGGAGAAGTGTACATTGTGGGAGGGCCTGGGGATGGACTTTTGGATTCTGTAATCGGTGAAAAGATAAAGCGTGAAAAGGCATCTGTTGATGATTATGAACATGTGCGGGAAGAAGTGCTGGCCTTGGTGCAACATAGTTATACTGAAAAAAAGGCTATTTTGATTGGACTAATGAAAAAAATAGTGCCAATTTTTCCGCTTTCTTCTACCCGATGAAAAGACGTGAAAGTGACAGTTTTTTAATGCTTTTTCTGAAACTTAGAGGTGGAATAAATGTATATTATAAAAATAATATATTACCTTTGTGCCCGATTTATATTTATTACAAGAACTCAAAAGATTAATCAGAATATCTTATGCGTAGATTAATAACACTATTCTTTTTGGTATTTACTTTGTCAGGGGTAGCTTTTGCTCAGCAGATGTCAGATGATCAGGTTGTTCAGTATGTAAAAAGCGCTCAGCAGATGGGCAAAAATCAAAAGCAGATTACTACTGAATTAATGCGGCGGGGAGTGACAAAGGAACAAGTTGAAAGAATTCAGAAAAAGTATGAAAACTCTAAATCTGGAAGTCCGCAGAGCAATACCCAAGATGAGAAGCGTTCTCGTCAACGTGGTGAAATGAGTGGCGTAGTCAAAGGGCTGCGTACAACTTCGGAAACTTATTCTGCCAGACAAACGGATGTTGCAGGGGATTCTTTACAAATGATGGATAATCGTTCCTTGTCTCAAGAGAAGGAAACAGAGGATCCGACTTCGCAAATTTATGGTCATAATATTTTTACTAACGATAATTTGACTTTCGAACCCAATGTGAATGTTGCTACTCCCGAGAATTATCGTCTGGGGCCTGGTGACGAGGTGATTATTGATGTGTGGGGAGCTTCTGAAACAACGATTCGACAAACAATCTCTCCGGAAGGAAGTATTCTTGTGAATAATTTAGGACCGGTTTATCTGAGTGGCAAAACTGTAAAGGAAGCCAATAATTATTTGAAACAAGAATTTGCCAGAATATATTCTGGAGTAACCGGAAATGTTCCGTCTACCCAAGTTAAACTGACATTAGGAGAAATACGTTCTATTCAAGTAAACGTTATGGGTGAAGTTGTGGTGCCCGGAACTTATACCCTCTCATCATTTGCTTCCGTATTTCATGCTTTATATCGTGCAGGTGGTGTGAACCCGATTGGTAGTTTGCGCAGTATTAAAGTGATTCGCAATGGAAATACAATAGCGGATTTGGATGTTTATGATTTACTTATGAAAGGAAAAATGAAGGATGACATCCGTCTGCAGGATGGTGATGTAATTCTTGTGGATCCTTACCAGTCACTGGTACAGATATTAGGTAAGGTAAAACGTCCGATGTTTTATGAAATGAAACCCACTGAAACCGTAGGTACATTATTGAAGTATTCAGGTGGTTTTACGGGTGATGCTTATAAGAAAGCATTACGTATAATCCGTAAAAGTGGACGTGAGCATCAAATTTATAATGTGGATGAGATGGATTATTCCGTATTCCGCGTAGATGACGGTGATAAGATAACGGTTGATTCCGTTTTACAGCGTTTTGAGAATCGTGTGGAAATCCGCGGTGCTGTATATCGTGAAGGTTTGTATCAGTTGGACGGTACGATGAATACAGTGAAGCAGCTGATTAAGAAAGCGGAAGGACTTCGCGGAGATGCATTCTTAAACCGTGCTATAATCGATCGTGAACTTGAAGACTTGTCGCATGAGGTTATACAAGTAGATGTGAAAGGTTTGCTGAACGGGACGGCTGCAGATATTCCTTTGCAGAAGAATGACATTTTATATATTCCAAGTATTCATGACTTGAAGGAAGAAGCTACACTTACCATTCATGGTGAAGTTGCCAATCCGGGTACATATCTTTATTCTGATAAAATGACAGTAGAGGATTTGGTGTTGCAGGCTGGTGGCTTGTTGGAGGCGGCGGCTACAACAAAGGTTGAAGTTGCACGGCGCATGAAAGATCCGAAGAGTACATCTTTCAGTACTACAGTAGGCCAGAATTTCTCTTTTGATTTGAAAGATGGCTTATTGGTGGGAGAAGGAAGCCAGGATTTCCATCTTGAGCCTTTTGATGAAATTTATGTTCGTAAGAGTCCGTCCTATTTTAAACAACAGAATGTTATGGTGGGCGGAGAAGTCCTTTTTAGCGGTAATTATGCACTATCGAAAAAGAATGAACGTTTGAGTGACTTGATAGCTAAGGCTGGTGGAGTAACTCCCGATGCTTATATAAAAGGAGCGCGTCTTATACGTAGGATGACCGAAGAAGAATTCCGCCGTAAGGAAGATGCTCTGCGTATGGCGCAAGCGGGAGGCGGAGATTCCATATCTGTAAAAAGATTGGATTTGTCCGATACCTATTCTGTAGGTATAAATCTGGGAGAGGCCTTGAAAAATCCTGGTTCAGATGCTGATATGGTGCTTCGCGAGGGAGATGTATTATTTGTTCCGGAGTACGTAAGTACAGTGAAAATCAACGGTGCTGTAATGTATCCGAATACAGTTTTATATAAAAAGGGTGAAAGCTTGAAATATTACATCAACCAGGCTGGTGGCTTTGGTAATGACGCCAAGAAACGCAAGGTCTATGTAATATACATGAATGGTACAGTTTCTCGTTTAAGAGCAGGAAACAAGAAAGCCATTGAACCTGGTTGTGAAATAATTGTTCCAAGTAAAGAACAGAAAAAGAAGATGACTACTGCTGAAATTCTGGGAATGGGAAGTACGACAGCTTCTATTGCAGCGATGATTGCGACTATGGTTAATCTCTTTAAGTAATTTGAATTATGAGCGAAGAAAGAATACAAAACATAACTTCTCCACAACCAGAGGAACAAGAAATAGATTTGATAGAACTGGCCCAGAAAGTATGGGCTAGTCGCAAATTGGTTTTTAAGGCGTGTGGTATCGCTGCCCTTGTTGGACTGGTTGTTGCATTTAGTATTCCTAAGGAGTACTCTACAAGTGTGACGTTGGCTCCAGAGAGTGGTGGCAAATCTGGTGGCGGAAGTATGGGAGCTTGCAGCCATGGCGGGTATCAATTTGGGTACTTCTTCTGGTGAAGATGCTTTGTCACCCGAACTTTATCCTGATATTGTAAGTTCTACTCCTTTTCTGATTGAACTGTTCGATGTTAAAGTCAAGGATCAGAAAGCAAAAGTAGACACGACTTTATATGCTTATTTGAAAGAAGAACAGCGTTCTCCTTGGTGGAGTGCAATTTTCTCCGCTCCTTTTAAGGTGTTGGGATGGACATTGTCTTTGTTTAAGGATGAACCGGAAGAGGGGGATGCAAAGCTGGATCCTTTTCGTCTTACTAAAGATGAGTCTGCCATTGCAGATGCTTTAAGTAAACGTATCTCTGTTTCCGTAGACAAAAAGACAGGTGTGACAACCTTGTCTGTTACTATGCAGGATCCTTTGATATCTGCTTCGCTGACGGATACCGTGATGCATTGCCTGCAGAACTACATCACAGATTATCGGACTAATAAGGCTCGTCATGATTTGGCATTTACCGAAAAACTTTATGGAGAAGCAAAGGCCAGTTATGAGTCTGCCAGAAGAAATACGCAAATTTTGTAGATGCAAACCAGAATATAATATTGCTGAGTTATCGCGCAGAGCAAGAGCGTTTACAGAATGAAATGAATTTAGCCTATCAAGTATATACACAAGTGTCTCAACAATTGCAGATGGCAAGAGCTAAGGTGCAGGAGATTACACCGGTATATACGGTTGTCCAGCCGGCTACGGTACCTTTGAAGCCTGCAAAGCCCAATAAATTGATGATTTTGATCGGCTTCATGTTCTTGGCAGGTGTCGGCAGTGTGGGATGGATATTATTTGTAAAAGATTTATTAAAGGGATGGAAAAAGCAAACAATATGATGACGGATAATGATATGATGTGCTGGCATGCATTGTACACAGCACCCAAGTCTGAACATAAGTTGATGCAGCGTTTGAATGCTGCGGGATATACTACATATTGCCCGATGCAGGCTGTGTTTGTAAAATGGAAAGGGCATACCCGGAAGGTGATTACTCCTCTTTTTTCCGGATGTTTGTTTGTTGCCGGTAATGTGTCGGAAGTTACCTCTTTGGCTTCCTCGCAGAAGGCTGCTATATTAGTAGATAATGAAGGAAAAGTTTGTCTATTGAGGCGGGTAAAGCAGAACTTCCTGCCAAGTTTGCCCAATTGCTGAAGTTATGATGAAGCTGATAACAGAAGAGCTGCTGGATACCGTTACTTCACAAGCTAAGGAGAACTCCCGTTTACGTATGAATTATAATTTTCATGCGTCTATGGATGCTCCTATTCATCGGTTGCTGAATGCTTTGGAACCGGGAACTTATCTTCCTCCTCACCGTCATACAGATAAGGAAGAAACTTATCTGGTTTTGCGCGGGAGTCTGCTGGCATTTTTTTATGATGATGCCGGTAATGTAACAGATAAGGTATGCCTCAATCCTTCGGAAGGTAAATATGGTCTGGAAATTCCTTCTAATACATGGCATAGTATTATTGCCTTGGAGTCAGGTACCGTTATTTTTGAAATTAAAAAAGGCCCATATCAGCCTCTACCCTCAGAGGATTTGGCTTCGTGGGCTCCTCAGACTTCTGATACGGAAGGAATAAAGGCTTTTATGAAGCGGATGTTGGAACTTTAGCTCTCAAACATCCTGCTTCGTGCAAGCATACATGCCCCTACAATACCCGCCTTGTCTTTTAGTTTGGAAGTTATAATAACCGAATCTTTGTTTACTAGATTCAGAGAATATTTTCTCACAGCGGTTTTTATAGGCTGTGTAATGTAATCCCCAGTCAATGACAGTGTTCCTCCTATAATTACCAGTTCAGGATTGAATAGATTGATTAATCCTGCAATTTGTTTTCCTAACTTTTGGCCAATTTCTTCCACAATTTCAATACAGAGTAAATCTTCCTGGTTTACTGCTGCAATAATTTCGTCCAGTGTGAGTGGGTCTTCTTTAGTGGCTATACGACTGGATAATATGGAACATTCTCCGTTGTTGATACGTTCCAACAAAATACGATGCAAAGCAGAACCGGATGCTTCTGTTTCCAAGCATCCTTTTTTGCCACAGTGCATAGAATCTCATTGTCGAACACATTAATATGTCCGAACTCTCCTGAAAATCCAGATTTGCCGGTATAGACTTTTCCATCTATAATGATTCCAATACCAAGTCCCCAACTCACATTTACGAAAATAATATTTTTCTCTCCTTTAACGCAGCCTTGCATATACTCTCCATAGGTCATGGCACGGGTATCATTATCTATGCAAACGGAATATCCAATTTTCTTAGCTAATACTTCTGCTAACGGAAGTTCGGAAAAGTTAAACATGCTGAAGCTGTAACCTGATTCAGGATTAACTCGCCCTGATATATTGATACAAATGTTTAATACCTTTTCTGGATTGATTCCTGCTTTCTTTGTAAAATTACTGATGAGTTTACATAGTTTCTCCAAGGCTTCCTGGTATTTTCAAACTTATATGGGATATTCATTTTCAGTTCTACCATATCACCCTTGAAATTAATAAGTCCAATATTAATGGCAAACTTTTTGATGTCTACTCCTATAAAATAGCCTGATTCAGGATTGAGTCCATAGAGGCTGGGATGACGTCCTCCACTAGTTTCTAACTTTCCGTAATCATTAATATAGCCATCATCGCACATTTCGCTGATAAATTTGGTTACTGTAGGCACACTTAAATCCAGCTCTTTGGATAAATCAGTAATGGTGGAACTACCATTGTATATATAATGCGTAATGATCCTCTTTTTGAGAAGAGCATTCTTGCTTCCCATTTCTATTTCTTTTAATAGCGCTTGGTTCATAGTGATACTTTTATGTATTTCTGCCAAATATACTAAAATAATTTTGTAAATTGTTGTATCTCCTTATGAAATGATATAATTTCTATCATTCTGAGAGAATATTTTATTTTATATTAATTAAATAAGTTAATTATTGGATTTATATTAATAAAATCTTTTATTAATTATTGCATATTTAATAAATATATCTATATTTGTAGCAGATAAATAAAAGAATACTAAGAAAAACCTAAAACAAATGAGAGCAAATAATCGAAGAGATTTTCTAAAAAAGTCAGTATTAGCTGGAGCTTCACTATTTACAGTCCCCTCATTTTTGAGTGCTATTCCCAATAGTAATATAGAGCTATCTCAAGTACTGGAAAATACTTGGGAAAGTAAGTCTGATACTCTCTTAAATAATGGGTTGAAAATAACTGGAACGTTTTTAGATGAGATTTCGCATGATATTCCTCACCAGAATTGGGGGGTAAGGGAATGGGAACGAGATTTTCAATATATGAAGGGAATGGGGATTGACACTGTTATTTTAATACGTTCAGGTTATAGGAAGTTTATTACTTATCCTTCTGAATATCTGCTCAAGAAAGGTTGCTATATGCCTTCTGTAGATTTGGTGGATATGTTTTTGAATTTGGCTGATAAGTATGATATGATCTTCTATTTTGGTTTGTATGATTCTGGGCGTTATTGGGATACGGGGGAGTTAAGTTGGGAGGTGGAAGATAATAAATATGTTATTGATGAGGTTTGGAAGCGTTATGGGAAACATCATAAAAGTTTTGGTGGTTGGTATATAAGTGGTGAAATTAGCCGGAAAACTAAGGGAGCTATTAATGCATTTTATACTATGGGTAAGCAGTGTAAAGATGTCTCTGGTGGCTTACCTACTTTTATATCTCCTTGGATTGATGGGAAAAAGGCTGTTATGGTAAATGGGGGGCAGTTGACAAAAGCGGATGTGATATCTGTGGAAGAACATGAAAAAGAATGGAACGAAATTTTTGATGGTATCCATGAAGTTATTGATGCTTGTGCCTTTCAGGATGGACATATAGATTATGATGAGTTAGATACGTTCTTTACTATAAATAAAAAATTAGCAGATAAATATGGTATACAGTGCTGGACTAATGCAGAGACATTTGATCGTGATATGCCTATCCGTTTCTTGCCCATTAAGTTTGATAAGCTTCGTATGAAATTGGAAGCAGCTAAACGTGCAGGTTATGATAAAGCTATTACTTTTGAATTCTCTCATTTTATGAGTCCACAATCTGCTTATCTGCAGGCAGGACACTTATATGACAGATATAAAGAATATTTTGGAATCAAATAATATATAATAGGTATGAAGTCAAATATAAATTTTTCTTATTTAATATTTTTGTCTGTCGTGGCAGCTTTGGGAGGCTTTTTGTTTGGGTATGATGCTGCGGTCATCTCAGGAACTATATCTCAAGTAACTGTGAAGTTTGGATTGGATGAAATCCAGATTGGTTGGTTTGTTGGTTGTGCCTTGATCGGTTCTATTATAGGTGTACTGTTTGCTGGTAAGTTGAGCGATATGTGGGGAAGGAAAGTAACAATGTTGATAGCAGCGGTCTTTTTTTCAGTATCAGGTATTGGCTGTGCATTTAGTGACTCTTTGGAACAACTGGTGTTTGCACGTATGTTGGGAGGTATAGGTATTGGAATTGTTTCTGTTGTATCTCCTTTGTACATATCGGAAGTTTCAATAGCTCAGTATCGGGGACGGTTGGTTGCTTTGTATCAATTAGCTATTACTATAGGTTTTTTAGGTGCATATTTGACAAATTTACAATTACTCCATTTGTCTCAGAGTGGACTTGTGCTAAGTGTTGATTGGCTGAACCTGATTTTTGTTTCAGAGGTATGGAGAGGCATGTTGGGCTTTTCTTGTATTCCATCATTACTCTTTTTCTTTATACTCTTCTTTATTCCAGAAAGTCCACGTTGGTTGATATTGAAAGGACGTGATGGTTTAGCAAAGAGTATTCTTCAGAAAATATATCTTGTTCCACAAGATACTACAGAGCAATTGCAAGAAATAAAATCCGTCATTCGGTCAGAAGTTAAATCCGATTGGAGTTTTTTGTTGCAACCAGGAATTCTCAAAGCAGTATTAATAGGGGCGGCCATTGCTATCCTTGGACAGTTTATGGGAGTAAATGCGGTACTTTATTATGGACCTACCATTTTTGAAGAAGCAGGTCTGTCAGGTGGAGATGCTCTGTTTAGTCAAGTGCTGGTAGGTGTAGTTAATGCTGTGACCACAGTTATTGCAGTTTTCATTATAGATAAAGTTGGACGAAAGAAACTTGTGTATTATGGTGTGTCTGGTATGATACTTTCATTATTATTAATTGGATTTTATTTTAGTTTTGCTGAAACGCTCAATTTGCCAAATAACTTCTTGTTGTTTTTCTTTTTGTTTTATGTTTTTTGTTGTGCTATTTCTATTTGTGCAGTCATTTTTGTACTGCTTTCGGAAATGTATCCTATCCGTATTCGTGGGATGGCAATGTCTCTAGCCGGATGTTCCTTATGGTAGGTACTTATCTTGTAGGACAACTGACACCATGGATGCTTCAGAATCTTACCCCCGCTGGGACATTCTTGTTGTTTGCTGTGATGTGTATACCTTATCTTCTGATTGTCTGGAAATTGATTCCTGAGACTACCGGTAAGTCTTTGGAAGAAATAGAACGCTATTGGATGAAAAAATAATCGACCTTATAAAAATATGAATTATGGACTTTAAACAGTTAGCAGCGCAGTACAAAAATGAACTTTTTGAAAATGTACTTCCTTTCTGGTTGCATCGCTCGCAAGACTTTGAGCAGGGTGGTTATTACACTTGTTTGAATCGTAGAGGTGAAGTATTCGATACGGATAAATTTGTCTGGCTTCAAGGCCGTGAAGTTTGGTTATTTTCCATGCTTTATAATAAAGTGGAAAAGCAGAAAGAGTGGCTGGATTGTGCAGTTCAAGGTGGTGAATTCTTGAAAAAGCATGGTCATGATGGCAATTATAACTGGTATTTTTCTTTGGACCGGAAGGGGGCTCCTTTGGTGGAACCCTATAATATCTTCTCTTATACATTTGCTACGATGGCCTTCGGGCAACTTAGCTTAGCTACAGGTAATCAAGAGTATGCAGATATTGCCAAAAGAACTTTTGATATTGTATTATCAAAGGTGGATAATCCTAAAGGTAAATGGAATAAACTTTATCCAGGAACCCGCAATTTAAAAGGATTTGCCTTGCCTATGATCCTTTGTAATCTGTCTTTAGAAATAGAGCATCTTCTGGATGACAAATTTCTAATGAGTACAATTGATACTTGTATTCATGAAGTAATGGAGGTCTTTTACCGCCCGGAGTTGGGAGGTATTATTGTAGAAAATGTACTTGCTAGTGGGGAACTTTCTGATTCATTTGAAGGACGGCAAGTGACTCCAGGACATGCTATTGAAGCGATGTGGTTTATAATGGATTTAGGTAAACGATTGAATCGTCCAGAATTAATAGAGAAAGCTAAAGATATTACTTTAACAATGGCTGAATATGGTTGGGATAAGGAGTATGGTGGGATTGTCTATTTCATGGATCGTGATAAATGTCCTCCACAGCAACTGGAATGGGATCAGAAATTATGGTGGGTTCATATTGAAACATTGATATCAATGCTAAAGGGATATCAATTGACGGGTGATAAAAATTGTTTGGAGTGGTTTGAGCGAGTGCATGACTATACATGGAGTCATTTCAAAGATACTGAATATCCAGAGTGGTTTGGGTATTTGAATCGTAGAGGTGAAGTTCTATTGCCTTTGAAAGGTGGCAAATGGAAGGGATGTTTTCATGTTCCACGAGGGCTATATCAATGCTGGCAGATTTTAGAACAATTAAAGAGTAATATATAATTTGTATAACTTAATTTCTATAAGACCATGAAAAAAAACACAATCGTTAGACATTGTTTTTCAAGGAAGTATATCTCCTTGTGTATATTCCTATTATTGGGGATAATAGGTGAAAAGGCTTTTGCGTATTCTGTTTGGGAAACATATGCGAATGAAACGGAAGGTATATATTTCTCTCTGCAAGAAAGTATTAAAATAACTGGAGTAGTAAAGGATAACAAAGGGGAACCAATTATTGGTGCCAACATTGTAGAACTGAATAAAAAGGGTAATGGTACTATTACAGATATTGATGGTAAGTTCACATTATCAGTTTCGAAAAATGCAGAAATAAGTATTTCATTTATTGGTTTTGATGAGAAAAAAATAAAGATAGGACAGCAAACTTCTTTCGATATTATATTAGAAGAATCCTCGCAATTTCTAGATGAAGTAGTGGTTGTAGGTATGAATAATAGACAGACTCGGCGCTCAGTGACAGGGGCTATATCTACAATTCAAACGAAAGAATTAAAACAGAGTCCTGTTGCAAATCTTAGTAATGCTTTGGCGGGTAAATTGCCAGGATTGATTACTGTACAGACTTCTGGACAGCCAGGCGAAGATGCGTCTTCTCTATTTATCCGTGGTGTCGGTACATATGGGACATCAAACCCGCTAGTTGTTATAGATGGTTTACCTCGTTCTCAAACAGATTTTAATCAGTTAGATGCTAATGAAATTGAGTCTGTAACAATTTTGAAGGATGCGTCTTCATCCTCTCTTTATGGTATACAAGGTGCTAATGGAGTTATTGTTGTGACTACTAAACGAGGAGTTGATCGTGAAAAACCGCTTATTTCTTTTACTGTTCAACAAGCGGTTCAGCAACCTATTCGTCTGCCCGAAACAATGAGTTCTTATGAGCAAGCTCTTTATTATAGAGATATGGATATGAATGATGGACAGACTGAACGCTATACGCCGGAAGTATTGGATATTATTAAAAATGGTTCAGATCCTTACTTATATCCTAACGTTAACTGGTTTGATGAAATTTTGAAGAAGAACTCTATGCAGAGCCAATATAATATCAATATATCAGGAAGTGCATTGGGAAAACTGCGATATTTTATTTCCGGAAGCTATGTAAATCAAGGGACTCTTTTGAAACATCAGGATATTTTTGAAAAGAATTATGGTGTAAAAAGTAAGTTTGATAGATATAATTTTCGTTCCAATGTTGATTTGGACGCAACTTCAATGCTGAATATACGTATTGATTTGGCCGGACGACTGGAAACTCGTGTTGGACCTGGTAGTGATTTTTCTAATGTGTTTAGTGTTATTACAACGCGTTCTCCGTCTTCTCAACCGGTATTTAATCCGGATGGAACATTGGGAGCTGGTAGCGCCCTTGAAATTCCTTTTCAGCAGAACCCTTATGGCATTGTTACTCAGAGTGGTTATTACACCAGGCATACAAATGTGATGTCAGGAACATTGTCGGCAAAACATAAATTAGATTTTATAACCAAAGGATTGAGTGCTCAGGTTTATTTTAGCTTTGAAAGCAATAACTATCAGCATACGACAAGATTACAATCATTTGATTCATTTTGGTATAAAGGCAAGGATGCTACTGGTGAAGCTATTTATCAACCACATAGTGTAAAATCTCGCTTATCGACTACTGACAGCCGTTGGTGGAGCGTTATACTTATCTGGATGTACGTCTTAATTATGATAGAACTTTTGCGGAGAAACATCAAATTAGCGCACAACTTTTAGGAAATAGAACCTTACGTTCGCAAAATGCCGAACTCCCATATGCTTATCAAGGAATCAGTAGCCGTATTGCTTACAATTTTGATACTCGTTATTATTTAGAAGCCAATATTGGTTATAACGGTTCAGAAAATTTCCCTCCTAAAAAGCGTTATGGTTTTTTTCCTTCATTTTCTGCAGGATGGGTGTTGAGTGATGAAAATTTATATCTTTACCATCATGGATCCAACTAATTAAATTAAGAGGATCTTATGGAACTGTGGGTAATGATAAAATTGGTGGACAACGTTGGCTGTATATTACGGAATTTACTCCTGGTGGAACTGCTATGGGAACCTATCAATTTGGAGTGTCTCCACAATCAGTAGCTGGATATAATGAGAGTAGAGTTGGTAATAAATTTGTTACTTGGGAGAAATCAGCGAAAGGTAACGTAGGCTTTGATTTGTCCTTATTTAAGGATAATGCTGTGCAGTTTACTTTTGATTACTTCTGGGAAAAAAGAAATAATATTTTGACTACTCCTGGAGATGTTCCTGATTATGTTGGTATAACTAATGTTGCTCCTAGGAATTCTGGTAAAGTAGAGAATAAAGGTATTGAGGCAGAGCTTCGTTTTAATAAGCGTATAAATAAAGATTTGTCAATTTTCGCTAATTTGCAAATGACTTATGCGCGTAATAAAGTTCTTGAGAATGATGAACCGATACCAGCTTTTGATTATCAAGATCTGAGAGGTTATGAAATTGGTTATGTACTTGGATATAAATCGGCGGGACTTTTTCAAGATGAAGAGGATATCAGAAATAGTCCAACACAAGTTTTGGTACAGTAGTTCCTGGAGATATTAAGTATGTAGACACAAATAAAGATGGAGTTATTGATGCGTTTGATAGAGTACCTATTAAAGTGAATAATGTGCCTCGTAGTATGAGTGGACTATCATTAGGAGTGACCTATAAGAATTTTGATTTTAGTATGCTGATGAATGCATCGACAGGTGGAACTGCTTATTTATATACATATCCAAGTAGCAAAATCAATTTGGAGAGATGGACTGCTGAAAATAAGAATGCACGTATACCTGCTGCACATTCAACAACGAATAATACTTGTTGTAACAGATCATTTTGTACAAATACTGATTATATAAAATTAAGAAATGTAGAAATTGGATATACATTGCCTAAAAAGTTTTTGAGTTCATTGCGGATTTCTACAGCACGTATCTATTTGAATGGACAAAATTTGGCGGTTTGGGATAAGATGTGGTTGAAGATCGCGATCCGGAGTCTGCAGGTGGTGCTGCATTGGCATATCCTTTACAGCGTGTATTTAATATCGGAATACACGTAGAGTTATAATTACTAATTATTATAATTAAAATAAAGTATAATTATGAAACTTATTAATTTTATTATAAAAAGCATGTGCGGATTTTCTATTTTAATTTCATTTGCTTCATGTGATGATTTTCTTGATAGAGATCCTAGTGACCGTATTACTGAGGAGGAAGTTTTTCAGAAAATACAAACTGCTGAAGAATACTTAAACAATGCTTATACATTTTTACCGGACTTCCAAACTTGTACAGAAGATTTGGGAGGACGCTATAAGTTAGGAGGCGGTACAGATGAAATCGGATATCAACAGACTGCTGGCGTTACGCAAACCCCCTATGATTTTAACAATGGGAACTGGAATGCGGCTCAATTTCCTATGCAACGTTCTTGGACTGATTTTTATGCTTGTATCAGACGTGCTAATGTTTTTATGAGTAATTATGATTTGATTCCTGATGAAGTTTCTACCGGCGGTACAAGTAACAGAAAGCAACGTTTGTTAGGAGAAGCTTATGGCCTGAGGGCATTTTACTATTTTCAGCTGTTTACCATGTGGGGTGGTGTACCTATAGTTGATAAACCTATTGATTTAGGAGAAACTACTGGTACGACTTTGACACGAGCTTCTGCTAGTGAAATAGTGGATTTTATTCTTCAAGATCTTGAACGGCTGCTAGTATGTTACCGGCGAATCATGATGAAAGCAATTGGGACGTTTTACTCAAACGATAGCAAAAGCTTTGGCTTCAAGGCTGACATTATATTATGCAAGTCAGTATTGGAATCCAGAAAATGACATTACAAAATGGCAAACGGCTGCAAGTACTGCAAAAGCTGCTATTGATTATGCTGAACAAAATGGTTATCGTTTGGCTGATAATTACGCTGATATTTTTTCTGCAACGGTTAATCCGGAAGTCATTTGGTGCAAAAACTCTGGTGGAAGTGAATGTGTTTGGTGGAATTGGTATGGTTTTCCTTTAGGATATGGAGGATGGTATGTAGATGGCCCTTTGCAGGAAATGGTAGATTCTTATGAGATGGCTGCAACAGGCGAGATCCCAGTATTAGGTTATGATGAGAATGATAACCAGATTATTAATCTGAAATCTGGATATGATCCAGTACATCCATTTGAAGGTAGAGATCCACGTTTTTATGTAAGTATCCTCTATCATGGGGCTCAATGGCAGGGAAGAGCGGTTGATGTATCTCCAACTGGACTAGATAATATTAATATAGGTGGTGTACCACGAGTTAATTATTTTACAAGAAAGTATTTATGGGAGCAACATAATTTGACGACTGGATCGGGGAATTCGTATCGAAGATTTGCAATTATTCGATTGGCAGAGCTTTATCTTAATTATGCGGAAGCACTGAATGAAGCAGAAGGCCCAACAGCAGAAGTCTATAATGCAGTTAATAAGATTCGTAGACGTGCTCAATTACTTGATTTACCGGCAAATCTGACTAAAGATGAGATGAGGAATAAGATCAGACAAGAAAGGCGTGTGGAACTGGCATTTGAAAATCACAGATTTTGGGATGTTAGACGTTGGAAAATTGCAGAAATAGTTGATAATAAAAAGGTGCATAAGATAACGGTAAATGCAGATGGAACATATAGTTATCCAGTATTTCAAAACCGTGTATTTGATAAGGCTAAACATTATTTATTTCCTATTCCTCAGTCTGAAATAGATAAAAATCGTAACTTAGTTCAGAATCCAGGATGGAATTAACAGAGATTGAATATTAGATTATAAGATAAAAATGACTTTATTTTGAAATAGATAATTATGAGAAAGAATTTTATATTTAAAATGAGTGTAGTATTCGTGATGGGTATTATGGCATTAGGTCAAGTATCATGTTCATCAAAGACTGAAACAAATGTAGATAAAGAAGGGGAGGCTTCTTCTGAGTCTCAAGGCGATTGTGTTTTTTACAAACAAGAGGATTATTCTTTCATGGGATGACGTCAAGAAACCAGAAGTTCTGGATTGGTTAAAACTTTCAGAAAATGCAGGTATTACTACTCTTAGTGTTTTTGGTGCTGACATATATTCTGCTGAATACCAGGAGTTCGTCTCAAAATGTCGTGAAAAGTCTATTGATATTGAATACCAAGAACATATGATGGCGACTTTGTTGCCAAGAGACTTGTTCAAGGAGCATCCAGCATATTTCCGTATGGATGAGAACGGTCAACGTACAGCAGATTTTAATTGTTGTCCTTCATCGGAAGAGGCTTTGAGTATAATAGCGGCTAATGCAAAAGTTGCCGCCCAAAAATGTACTTCTAGTAATAATAAATATTATTACTGGTTAGATGATGGCGGAAAGAGATGCCATTGCAAATTATGTGATAAATACAATGATAGTGATCAAGCTTTGTTGATAGAGAATCAGATAATAAGGGCTTTGAAAGAAGTTAATCCACAAGCAAAGTTGGCACATCTTGCTTATCAAGGTACTATTCCTGCACCGGAAATTGTAAAACCAGAGAATGATATTTTTTTGGAATTTGCTCCTTTTAATCGTCGTTGGGATAAGCCTTTGAGAGAACGTGATGCTATTCGGGATGGAATGACAATTACTCATGGTGAATATATTGATGCATTAGAGGCTAATTTAAAAGTCTTCCCTAAAGAAACGGCACAAGTTTTGGAATATTGGATGGATGTGTCTTTATTTAGTGACTGGAAAAAGCCAGCGGTACAATTACCTTGGAATAAAAATGTATTTCTTTCGGATATCAACACATATGCACATTATGGTATTCGTAATATTATTGCATATGCAGTTTATGTCGATGCTATATACTATGAAACCTATAAGAATGTCAATTTTGTACAAGAGTATGGTGATGGTCTGAAGAATTATCGTTTACCGGAATAAGATAAATGAATAGAATTACGAGTAGCAATGTATGCTACTTGTAATTCTACAATAAATAAGAAGCATAAAAAGAACTATGAGAAAGTTTTCTGTATTTTAGGAATAATTTTATTTGTTCAGATCCTGTATAGTTGTACTTCTCCAATTATTCCTTATTCCATAGACGCGAAGAAAGAAGACCCTCCGCTAGAGACTCTGATCAATTGGGAGGGATGGTATACCATTAAGGCTATAAAACCATTTTTCGCTCCTTGGGATTATTTGGAGGATGAGACGGTATTTAGGTGTTTCTTTTCTTCACAATATTTTTATTTTAGTTTTAATGTAGCAGATGCCACTCCAATCATGTGTCGTGAGTTTGTTCAAGAGTCTGATGTTGAAGCTGAGGATCGTGTGGAAATCTTTTTTTCGGCTTCAAAAGATATGGGACAATATTATTGTATGGAGATAGATCCTAGCGGGCATGTTATGGATTATTCAGCTAGCTATTATAGAAAATTTGATTATGAATGGAATTTTAAGAGTCTGGAAATATGTTCCATAAAAGATGAAAAAGGGTATATCGTTGCAGGCAGACTGTCTGTTTCAGAACTTTTGGAATTGGGAATTGATTTAGAAGAGTTTTATATGGGAGTTTTCAGAGCAGATTTTACAACGCCTAATACGGTTATTTGGTATTCATCTGTGAGTATAAATGAGCCTAAACCAGATTTTCATAAACCCAATATCTTATTTCCTTGTATGAAAAAATAGTTATATCTTAAAAACTGATCGCTATGTATAGAAATACTTTTTTATCTGTTATGTTTCTTGCGTGTTGTTTTAATGGTAGTCTTTGTGCACAAAGTGATGCACAAATTTATGAAAGGACTTGTGATGCAAAGACTTATCCTTTTTCAGACCCATCTCCAGTTGCGACACCTAATAATTCTTATTATCCTTATTTCCGCTTTGATGGTTTTTCTATGCAAGCGCAGGAGAAGCAGTGGAAAATGGTTGTTTTGGAAAATGATTATGTGAAACTAACTGTAACTCCAGAAATCGGAGGGAAAATTTGGGGAGCCATAGACAAAGTTAATAATAAAGAATTTGTTTACACTAATGGAGTCGTGAAATTTCGTGATGTGGCAATGAGAGGACTGGACATCGGGAGGTATAGAATTTAATTTTGGTATTATTGGTCATGCTCCTACATGTAGTACTCCTATAGATTATCTTACAAAAAAGAATGTGGATGGTAGTGTTAGTTGTCATATATTTTCTTATGAGTGGATTACGCGTACAGTCTGGAATGTCGAAATTAATTTACCTAAGGACAAGGCTTATTTCACAACGCACACAACTTGGTTTAATCAGTCTTCTATTGATCAACCTTATTACCAATGGATGAATGCTGGTTATGCTACTAAAACTGGAACAAGATTTTATTATCCAGGTACTTATAGTATAGGACATTCGGGAGATTTGCATCCTTATCCGATTGATGAGGAGGGGCGAGATGTCTCGTGGTATGATAATAATAATTTTGGTGCTTCTAAATCTTTACATATAATAGGTGATTATAATGATTATTTTGGGATTTATTGGCATAATGAAAAACATGGTTCAGCTCATTACTCCAATTATGATGAGAAATTGGGGATGAAATTTTATCTTTGGAGTTTTTCACGTGAAGGGGCCATCTGGGAAGAACTATTGACTGATGATAGTGGGCAATATGCGGAACTACAATCTGGTAGAATGTATAATCAGCCAAGTGTGACCAGCGGTTTTACACCATTTAATCATAATGAGTTTGCTGCACAGATGACAGACCAATGGACTGAATATTGGTTTCCTATAGCCGAGATCGGTGGTCTTTCTCAAGCAAGTCCGCTAGGCGCTATATATGTAGAGCACTCTGAAAAAAATATTGAAGTTCATTTATCTGCTCTGAAAGATATTTGTACCGATATGGAAATTTACAATGACAGGCAATTATTGATGAAGATGCCTATAAAAGCTAAAATATTAACTCCTGAGTATTTTAATATACCTTTGCCTTTTGATATTCCGGAAGGAAAGCTCAGAATTATAATAGGGAATAAGGAATTGGTTTATTCAGAGATAAAAAATGATTATGAACTGAACCGTCCGAAAGAACTACCAGCTGATTTTGACTGGAATTCTACATATGGGCTTTATATGCAGGGTAAAGACTGGCTAAATCAGAAAATGTATGGAAATGCGGAAAAATATTTGAAAGCAGCTCTAGAGAAAGATGTATATTTTATTCCGGCATTGGTAAGCTTATCTTCATTGTATTATAAGAAAGGGATGTATCTTGATGCTTGTGAATTGGTAAAACGAGTGTTGAGTTTAGATACTTATCATGGAGAGGCCAACTATTTGTATGGATTATGTAGTCGTGCTATGGGAAATCTGGCAGATGCCAAAGATGGCTTTTCCGTGGCAACATTTTCTCCAGGTTTTCGTACGGCTGCTTATGAGCAGTTGGGTGAACTTTATATGAGAGAGGAAAATTGGGAAAAAGCTGAGCAATATGCATTAAAAAGTTTGGAGTATAATCAAATGAACTTATATGCGAAGCAGTTGCTGATTGTCCTTTACAGAAAAAGTAATCATGCGGAAAAAGCGTTGAGTGAAATAGAAAAAATGACAGAACAGTTGCCATTGCTACATTGGGTTCGATTTGAAGAGTATTTATTGGAAGCCTCGACTGCTGAAGAATTCAGTTCTCTTATTTGTAATGAGCTCTCTTTCGAGACTTATATGGAAATGGCTGTATGGTATGAGTCTATTGGCTGTCTGGATGAAGCTATTACACTTCTATCATTTGTAGATACTTATCCAATAGCTTTGTATCAGAAGGCTATATATATCATTTGAAAGGGGATGAAAAGGGGGCAATGGTATTTTTGGATGAGGCTAATAAGAAGTCTCCTAAAATGGTGTTTCCTTTTCGTGCCCATACATTGAAAGTTTTGGAATGGGCAGCAGGTTTGTCTGATAATTGGAAAATAAGTTATTATCGTGGGCTGATTCAATGGAGTGTTGGCAATACATGTTGTGCTTTAAATTTATTGAATAGTTGCAAAGATGTTCCTGATTATGCTGCTTTTTATTTAAGTCGTGCTGAGTTGCGAAAGGATAAGTCTGGTTTGCCCGATTTGCTCATGGCTCAAAAACTTGATCAATCATGGAGAACACAGTACTATTTATTAAATTATTATGTTGATCATGAGCAATGGGCAGAGGCTGTAAAAGTGGGAAGGAATGCTTATAAGAGATATCCAGATAACTATTATATTGGATTAAAATATGCAATGGCTCTTTGTGAGAGTGGACAGTATATGGCTAGTCTCAATTGTCTGAAGAAGTTACAGGTACTTCCTTATGAGGGATCGTATATTGGACGTGATATTTATCGCAGGGCTTGTCTGTATCAAGCTATGAAAGAATGGGAAGATGGTAGGTATGCCAAAATGTTAACAATGATAGAGAAAACACAAGAATGGCCGGAGAACTTGGGGGTAGGAAAGCCTGATGAGGAGTTGATAGATACTCGCTTGGAAGACTATATGGCAGCTATTGCGTATGTAGAACAAGGGCAAAGTATGCAAGCAGATAAATTGTTCTCTCAAATTGCAAGTAGCAATATGTCTGAAGCTTATTTTGACTCAAATAACCTTTTGGTTGTGCTGGCATTGCGTAACTTAGGAAAAGTTGACATGGCAGATAGTCTTGTGAATGAATGGAAAGTTAAACATGTACATAATGAAATAGCTCAGTGGTGTATATTGGTTTATAATAATGAAAAGAAAAAGGCAACAGAGATACTTAATAAGTATGAAGAAACGGAAGAAATTGCTCCATGGAATGTTGGTTATAGGGATTATAACTTTAAATTGATAAGAAAATTGAGTCGTATATTGAAAAAATAAAATTCTAACCTTGTTTATTATATAATAAGAATGCAATGTGTATTTTCGTAACTATATGTTTTTTGCTCTTTTTCTGGCTTATACCTATTTCTTTATATGCAGATAATGAGATTCATCTGACATTGATACCTCCTGCTATTGTAACGAATCAAGTTGATCTTGATATTCGTGGAGGAGTTGTAAATAAGAGCAGTCAAGAGCAAATGTATATTGTTTCATTGTATTGGAATAAAGAAGATGATGAACATCTGATATGTCGTTCTACTTTCAAACTTTTGCCCGGTCAGTCAAAGACTGTTTGTTCTATTGTAGATACAGAAAAGAGGATAGGCCAAAATCGAGTAATCTTTAAGGTTAAAAGTCAAAATAAGCTATATAGGAAAGTTAAGGATATTGAAATTTGTAAGTCCGATATTCGTTCTACTCAGAGACTTTCTGGTGCTTGGACTGGCATCTATCACTGGAGTGAGACTGAGGGAAAATATTGGAACAAAAAACTTCAGGAAATGACGGATAGCCATTGGGGCGAGATGGTGAGAGCCATGGATAAGTTGAATATGAATATTATCGTTATTCAGGAGGTTTTTCGCAATGAAGAATATGCAGGCAAACATTCTGTAAATGTCACAAATTATACTGGTAAAGCCTTTTATCCTTCAAATCTGTATCCGGGACGGATGGATATCAAGGCTGATGATCCTATTGAGGCTATATTGACAGAGGCAGATAGGAGAAATATGAATGTATTTCTAGGAATTGGCATGTTTGCTTGGTTTGATTTTACTACTGAATCTCTAGAATGGCATAAACGAGTGGCTAAAGAGCTTTGGGAAAAGTATGGACATCACGAGTCCTTTTATGGGTTTTATATTTCGGAAGAGAGTGGAGGAGGGCTAGATAATTGGAAAAGAGTCCGTTGATGAGAAAGAAGAGGAAGGAGGATATTGTAACCTTCTTTAAAGAGTTTAAGGCCTACTGTAATACTTTTGCACCAGGGAAACCTATGATGCTGGCTACCAATAGTTTTGATATTCCTAATGGAATGGATACTTATCCGGACTTATTGAAGCATCTGGATATATTATGTCCATTTGGATTTGCTAGAATGCCTAAAGAAGATTTAAAAGGACTTGAAGCTGCAAATTTATTACAAAAAGTATGTGATGAAGCGAAAGCTCATTTATGGTTTGATTTGGAGGCTTTTTTATTCAACCAGGATAATTCATTATATCCTCGGCCTATAGATGGAATCATTCAAGACTTAAATCAATTTGAGAATTTTGAGACTATTTTGTGTTATCAGTTTCCTGGTGTATTTAATGATCCGGAAATGTCTGTCTGTATAGGTGAAAAAGAGACAATTGATTTGTTTAACGGATACTTGGACTATTTGAACGAACAAAAAAAAGAAGGTAAAGACAAGATTGTTTCCGAAGTAAAGCCAATTACCGGTACATGGATAAATCTAGCTTATCAGGATGTACGTAATAAATATACCAATCTGCAATATTTTGACAATACTGACCCTGGAATGTGGGAACAGAAGGTGAAGGAATTATCAGATATGGGGATGGAATATTTAGTTTTTATGGCAGTAGCTAATGAAGGGGAAGCTATTATCCTTCAAAACTAATGCGTGGGCGTATTCTGAGAATAGAAAAAGCCCGGTGGATGCCATTATGGATGCGGCAGCTCGACTAGGCATGAAGGTTTTTATGAGTATTGGCTGGGCTAAAGACCAGGATGATAATTTACGCGATCCGGTGATTCAGCAAAGGCAATTGGATATGATGAAGGAGTTGGCGTCCATATATAGGACACATAAAGCGCTTTATGGATGGTATTTACCGGTTGAGGATTGCTTGTGTCCTATACTTCTGAGCATGCTGTGAATGCGGTCAATGCTTTGACAGAGCAGGCGCGTAGATTGACTCCGAATAAGAAAATTCTGATTTCTCCTTATGGCATGGTCGATTCTGATTTTGATGATCCGGAATATGAAAGGCGGTTGTCTAGGCTAAAGGTAGATGTCATAACCTATCAAGATGAAGTGGGATGTGTGAGGGAAAAGTTTCCTTTGGTCCGCTTGAAGGAAAACTGGCAAAAGCTGCGGACTATTCATGATAAACTGAATATTGCCTTATGGGCGAACTGTGAAACGTTTACGTGGGAAGATGAGCTTAACGACCGCACTTCTGCTTTGATTCCGGCTGCTATTCACGCTTACTTTCTCAGCAAGCAGCAGCATCGGCAGCGGGAGTGGAGAATATTGTTTCTTTCATGTTTTGTGGCATCATTGAGAATCCGATGTCATCTTTTCAGTTAGGACAACCTATTTGGTCCAATTGTACTTTTCAGAACTATATGGATTGGAAGCGGGGTACGAGATATTGGAAATTGCTTGAAGCTTCTTTCCTTGATAAATTGGCTAATGGTGCGACACCTGAGATGATAAGGGACGAAAAGACTCCATCGGCATTATTGGATGGCTTGATTGCTGAGGAAAACACCGGAGACAGTTGTTGGATAATCTTTAATAAGGGATATCATGAGCTGCAGGTTGATTTGCAAAAGGAAATGGAGCTCCATGACGTTTTACTGCGTATGTTAAATTATAGGCCGGGAGGTATTAGACTGCCCTCGAAAGTCTATTTATATGCTTCACTAGATGGAGACTCGTATCGTTTATTATCTATTAAAGACACTCCTTCCTTCCAGAATGCCAAGCATGATGCCTGGATTGACGGAGTCTTGTTTGAAGGTATAGATGTCAATACCCGCTATCTCAAAGTTGCTTTTGAGGCAGATACGCCGGTGTATATGGATGAATTATTTGTTAATCCAGTAATCAGATAATAGGAAAGCCTCCCGATATTTTAGTGCATATTGGGAGGCCTTCTTTATTATCTCTATTTTTTTATCAGTCGAACAGACTCTTGAACTTCTTGAATATTTTCTCCTTAATCGAAGTATTTGGCTTGAAGTTATCCGATTCTTCCATCTCCTCCAGCGCCTTCTTCTCATCCTTGTTCAGCGTTTCGGGTACGTATACGCTGACATTTACCAGCAAATCTCCCGTGCCGTATCCGTTCACGTTGGGTAAACCTTTGCCGCGCAGGCGGAGCACTTTTCCCGGTTGCGTACCTGAGTCAATTTTTACTTTCACCTTTCCATCAATCGTGGGAATTTCTACCGCACCACCCAAGGCTGCTGTCGGGAAGCTGAGGAGCAGATTGTAAATCAAGTCGTTTTCATCGCGTATCAAGTTCGGGTCTTGTTCTTCCTCTACAAGAATCAGCAAGTCTCCCGGCACGCCGTTGTGCTTGCCTGCGTTTCCTTTTCCTCCCATAGAGAGTTGCATACCTTCTGCAACGCCTTTCGGAATTTTTACGGTTACTACTTCTTCACCGTATACAATGCCTTCACCGGCACACTCCTTACACTTGTTCTTGATGATTTTGCCCTCACCGCCACACGTCGGGCAGGTGGTTCTTGTCTGCATGGTGCCGAGTATGGTTTGCTGGTTACGGATTACCGTGCCGCTGCCGTTACAAGTCGGGCAGGTCTCTGAACCACCGTCACCTTCGGCTCCCGTACCATGACAGTGGGTACAAGGCACGTATTTCTTCAGTTTGAATTTCTTTTCCACGCCGGTAGAGATTTCCTTGAGGTTCAGTTTCACCTTGACACGCAGGTCCGAACCACGGTAACGGCGTTGTTGTTGTGCTCCACCGCCTCCGCCGAAACCTCCAAAACCGCCGAAACCTCCTCCACTGTGTCCGCCAAAGATGTCACCGAACATGGAGAAGATGTCGTCCATGGACATGCCTCCACTGAAGCCGCCGAACGGACCACCATTACCGGCGGCACCACCCAGTCCGGCATGACCGAACTGATCGTAGCGGGCACGCTTGTCCGGATTGCTTAGTACGTCGTATGCCTCTGCCGCTTCCTTGAATTTCTCTTCGGCTGTTTTGTCGCCCGGATTCTTGTCCGGATGATATTGGATGGCTTTCTTGCGATAGGCTTTCTTTATTTCTTCTACCGTTGCTGTCTTTTCGACTTCCAATACTTCGTAGTAATCTCTTTTTTCCATACAGTTTTATGTTATTCTCCGACTACCACTTTGGCATGACGGATCACTTTGTCGTTTAGGATGTAACCGGTTTGTACACAGTCCAGAATTTTGCCTTTCAATGCTTCATTGGGTGCCGGAATCACGGCGATGGCTTCGTGATAGTCTGTATCGAGCGGTTGTTCCTTTGTCTCTATTACCTTAACGCCGTTTTGTCCCAATACAGACATGAATTTGTTGTAGATAAGTTCAACGCCTTCTTTTACGGCAGCTACGTCGGTGGCTGTCTCCATGTTTTTGAGGGCGCGTTCAAAGTCATCCACAATGGGTAGGATACTGCTGATACTCTTTTCACCACCGTTCAGGATGAGTTCTGCTTTCTCCTTCATGGTACGTTTGCGGTAATTGTCAAACTCGGCAGACAAGCGCAGGTATTTGTCCTTCTGCTCTTCAATCTGTTCATTGGCCTTTTCCAGTTCCTGGGCGAGCTTTTCTTCTTCTGTCAGGGGAGCTTCGTTTTCTTGTGAAGTTTCTTGTCCGACAGTTTCTTCGTCACATTCGTTAGGAGTAGCTTGAGTTTTCAGCTCCTCTTCCTGGTTGTTTTCTTTTTCTTTCGGATTCATATTGTTATGCTTATTATTCTTGTAAAATGATTTAGCTTTCATTGCTGTTAAGGGTTTAAGTTAATACGATATTAGTGCTCCAGCAAAAACTTTGCCAAAACGGATATTTTTGCCGAAAACGCTGCAAAGGTAATACTTTTATGTCAGATTGACAGCGCTTCTCTGTGTCTATTCATGGAAAAATAACTATCTTTGCACTCGCAATTCGCAGACTAATAGGTATTAAATAGTAAATTGTAAATAAATAAATCGTAAATATAAAGATGATTACAGTCTCTAATGTCTCAGTACAGTTTGGTAAAAGAGTGTTGTTCAATGACGTAAACCTGAAGTTACAAGTGGTAACTGTTATGGTATCATCGGTGCCAACGGCGCCGGAAAATCTACTTTCCTGAAAACGATTTCCGGGGAGCTGGACCCTACGACGGCTCCATCATGCTGGCTCCGGGAGAGCGTCTTTCCGTTTTGAGCCAGGACCACTTTAAGTGGGATGCTTTTACGGTGATGGACACGGTGATGATGGGACACACGGTGTTGTGGGATATCATGAAGCAGCGTGAAGTGCTGTATGCCAAAGAGGATTTCACAGACGAGGATGGCTGAAGGTTTCCGAATTGGAAGAGAAATTTGCCGAGTTGGACGGCTGGAATGCCGAAAGCGATGCTGCCGCCTTGTTGAGTGGTTTGGGTATCAAGGAAGACAAGCATTATCTGTTGATGGGTGAGTTGAACAACAAAGAAAAGGTGCGTGTCATGCTGGCGCAAGCTCTCTATGGAAATCCTGATAACTTGCTGCTGGACGAGCCTACCAATGACTTGGATATGGAGACCGTGACTTGGCTGGAAGAGTACCTCTCCAACTTTGAGCATACGGTGCTGGTGGTAAGCCACGACCGTCACTTCCTCGACTCCGTTTGTACGCATACGGTGGACATCGACTACGGAAAGATTAACCTCTTTGCCGGTAACTATAGCTTCTGGTACGAGTCCAGCCAGCTGGCGCTCCGTCAGCAGCAGAACCAGAAGCAAAGGCCGAGGAGAAGAAGAAAGAGCTGGAAGAGTTTATCCGCCGATTCAGTGCCAATGTGGCAAAGAGCAAGCAGACTACCAGCCGCAAGAAGATGTTGGAGAAACTGAATGTAGAAGAAATCAAGCCGTCATCACGTAAGTATCCGGGCATCATCTTTACGCCCGAACGCGAACCGGGTAATCAGATTCTGGAAGTTTCCGGTTTGACGAAAACGCTGGAAGATGGTACGGTGCTGTTCCGCGACGTCAACTTCAACGTAGAGAAGGGAGACAAGATTGTATTCCTTTCGCACGACCCGCGTGCCATGACCGCCCTGTTCGAGATTATCAACGAGAATATGAAACCGGATGCAGGTACTTTCAACTGGGGTGTGACTATCACCACCGCTTACCTGCCGCTGGACAATACTGCATTCTTTAATACAGACCTGAATCTGGTGGACTGGTTGAGCCAGTTCGGTGAAGGCAATGAAGTCTATATGAAGAGCTTCCTGGGACGTATGCTGTTCTCCGGCGAGGAGGTGCTGAAGAAAGCAAGCGTATTGTCGGGAGGTGAGAAGATGCGTTGCATGATTGCACGTATGCAGCTGCGCAATGCCAATTGCTTGATTCTGGATACACCTACCAATCACCTCGACTTGGAGTCTATCCAGGCATTCAACAATAATCTAAAGACCTATAAAGGCAATATCCTTTTCTCATCCCACGACCACGAGTTCATTCAGACGGTTGCCAACCGTATCATCGAATTGACTCCGAACGGTATTATCGACAAGATGATGGAGTATGACGAATACATCACTTCAGACCACATCAAGGAGTTGCGTGCACGTATGTACGCAACAAAGTGATAACGGAAGCTAAGGACTAAATAAGCATATTTTAAATCGTTCCATCATGAGGAAAAAATCTTCCACCATGGTGGAACGATTTTTTCACCACGGTGGAACGATATTTCTGCCATGATGGAACGATTCTTCTTTCATATCTTTTTTTGTTTAATAAAGGCTTGTGCGATATTGAAAAAAGAAGAAGGTGTGTTAGAATGATTTTTAGCTATCATTCTGACACACCTTCTTTTGCTATTAAAAGAGTCTCTTTGTTCTTATTAAGGCGGGGAATAGTCTGAGTTATTGTTTCTCCTTATATATAATTTTTGCCTTGCTTTCGCCGAAAAGGTTGTCGCCTAGCGTGGTAATCTTATTCCCCGTGGCAAGCACATAGCGCAGGTTGTCGCATCCCATAAATGCTCCGTACTCAATGGCGGTTACACTGGCAGGAAGCACCAGCGTGCCGCACAAACGGCCGCAGCCACTGAATGCACGCTGTCCGATGCTTCTAAGTTCTTGCGGGAGCCGTACGTTCAGCAGATACTTCTTTTGGGTGAAAGTATAGTCGGGAATTGCAGTGGCATTACTGTTGGTCATGTCGATGGAAACCAGATTGGGCATATAGTCGCGTATCAATGTGAAGTCGGCTTCGTCCATTTTTCCTTCAACGGTCAGAAAGTTAACGTCTTTGGGCTGAAATCCGGCTCTTAACAGTTCGCTGGCAAGGCTGCCCATTTTACCAATCTGCACATTTACTGTCAGTGGTTCTCCTTCAATGAATGCAAAGGTCTCCCATTTCTTTTTGGTACGATAGGAGTCACTGCATCCCAATGGAACAAATATGGCTGTAACGCTATCGGCCAATGCTTCGGACAACAGATTGGGAGCCGTTTTCTTCCGTATCTGGCATATCTTGAGATTTTTGCATCCCTTAAAGGCAGCATCTTCGATGTTCTTGGTCTTGTCGGAAAGGATAATCCTGGTCAGCGTCTCCTTACCTACAAATGTACTGTCGTCCATTTGCTTGCAGAAGCATATGCCGGAATGCAATTGGCAGGATATACATAAAAACGGTTTGGATAAGTCCCGTTCTTGCCTGCATACATGCTGATGGAGGCATTGGAAATGTCCAGCAGTTGCAGGTTTTTGAATTCATCCCGTAGATGCCTGAAATCTACGGCATTCAGCTTGCCCTGCAGGGTCAGTTGGGTGATTTCATTGGCTTCCGCTTCTGTCATCAGTTCCACCAGGGTGCCAGGTTTGGCCACGTAGTATCTTTTGGATTTTTGTGCCGAGGCATTCAGCATTAACGCCAGTCCGGCAACGGCTAAAAGTATTTTTCTTAGTTTCATGTTTGTCGATTCCAGATTGATTTTTCAAATATAAGAAGAAACCGGCAGGAATACATGAAGTTTTTCTTTTATTATTATTTTGTCGGATATTAATCAAATGAGATACAAATGGAGACGGAAGAAACAGTGAAGGAAGAGTGTGTTGCTATGAGTAAAACAAAACGTATTTGGCTGGCATTCGTTGATATAGTACTGTTTACTGTACTTTTTATGATTTTTCTGTTTTTGTTTGCCATACCTTTTGCGATTGCTTTCCCTGAGTTGAAGACACAAGCTGGTGGGATGAGCGTCTATTTAATGATGTTGAATGAAGTCTTGATGTTGGCCAGTGGGCTTATTGCCGCTTGTATGGTGCTGGGCTTTAGGAAGCTTCCTTTTTCGGGCTTGGGCTTGTCTTTGAAGGGATGGGGTAGAAGCCTGCTGAACGGAGCTTTGTTTGTCGTGTTCTTGTATGCAGTTGGTTTTGGCTTGTCTTTATTGTTGGGGGCTGTGGAAGTGGCAGGGGTCTTGTTTTCTCCCATTTCGTTGTTGTCGAGTCTTTTGCTTTATTTTTTAGTGGCAGTTACGGAAGAAGTTATTGGACGCGGTTTCATTTTAGGGCGTATGCTGGATGGAGGCGTCAATAAGTTTGTGGCATTGCTTATCTCTGCGGTGTTATTTTCGTTGATGCATCTTTTCAATCCCAGCTTTGCCTTCGTCCCGTTTTTGAATATCATGCTGGCGGGTTGTTTCTTGGGAGCTTCCTATATATACACGCGTAACCTCTGTTTCCCCATTGCCTTGCATTGGTTCTGGAACTGGATTCAAGGTTCTGTTTTGGGATATAAAGTCAGTGGAAATGAATTTAGCAATAAGAATCTGCTGATTCTTCACTTTCCGGAAGAAAATCTGATAAATGGAGGAACTTTCGGGTTCGAAGGCTCTATTCTGTGTTCACTACTTTTAGTGCTTGGTACAGTAATTATCTTAAGACACTATTATAAGGGATTAGTGATTAGGGATTAATGATTAATGATTAATGATTAATACGGAAACCATTAACCACTAACCATTAATCACTAATCCCTAATCACTAATTCTGTTCCACTCCTTTCATTGTCAGCTGTATGCGTTTCCGGTCCATATCTATGCTGAGTACCTTTACGCGTATATGTTGATGAATGGACACTACTTCATTAGGGTCTGATATGAATCTGTCGGCGAGTTGGGAGAGGTGTACCAGTCCGTTTTCCTTGATGCCTATATCGACAAATGCGCCGAAGTTGGTGATGTTTCCTACGATGCCGGGCAATTCCATGCCTTCGCGCAGGTCGCTGATGGTGCGCACGTTCTTATCAAATTCAAATATTTTTATCGGTCCGCGTGGGTCACGTCCGGGCTTGTCCAGCTCTTGCAGGATGTCTTTCAGTGTCGGCATGCCCACGGTGGGGGAGAGGTAGCGTTCCGGATTAATCTTCAGACGCAGCTCCCGGTTGGCTATCAGCTCGGCTACGCTGCAACCCAAGTCCTTTGCCATTTGTTCTACGATGCAATAGCTTTCCGGGTGTACGGCAGTATTGTCCAGCGGATTCTTTGCCTGCGGAATGCGTAGGAAGCCGGCACATTGCTCAAACGCTTGGCACCCATACGAGGTACTTTCATCAGTTCCTTGCGCGAGGTGAAGGCACCGTTTTCGGCGCGATAGTTCACAATGTTCTGTGCCAGTTGCGGACCCAATCCCGAGATGTAGGTCAGTAGATGGCTGCTTGCGGTGTTCAGGTTGACACCTACCAAGTTTACACAGTTTTCTACGGTCTGGTCCAGTGATTTTTTCAGCTTGGTTTGGTCCACATCATGCTGGTATTGCCCCACACCAATAGATTTCGGGTCAATCTTTACCAACTCTGCCAGCGGGTCCATCAGTCGTCTGCCTATGGACACAGCACCGCGTACGGTGACGTCGTAGTCGGGAAACTCGTCCCGTGCAATTTTAGAGGCCGAATAGATGGAGCTCCCTGCTCGCTGACGATGAATATCTGTATGTCGCGGTTGAAGCGCTGATGTTTCAAGAACTCCTCCGTCTCGCGGCTGGCAGTTCCGTTACCTATGGCTACGGCATCTATCTTATAAGACTCTATCATCATTTGCAGCTTGGCAAATGCCTCTTTCTGCTTGCTGACCGGAGGGTGGGGTAGATGTTCTCATTGTGGAGCAGATTTCCTTGTGCATCGAGGCACACAACTTTACAACCCGTACGAAATCCGGGGTCTATACCCATCACACGCTTTTGCCCCAGTGGTGAAGCCAGCAACAACTGACGGAGGTTTTCGGCAAATACCTTGATGGCTTCCTCATCAGCACGTTCCTTACTTTGCGTGGCAAATTCCGTCTCTATGGATGGCTTCAATAGGCGTTTGTAGGAATCCTGCACGGCTTCTGCACTTGCTGTCCGCAGGGGTTGTTGCTCCGCACGAATTGGCGTTCCAGCCGTTCCACGCACTCCTCATCGTCCGGGCTGATGCTGACTTTCAGCAGGCCTTCCGCTTCGGCACGCCGGATGGCGAGCAGGCGGTGGGAGTTGCATCGCTTCAACGATTCGGAGCAGTCGAAGTAGTCACGGTATTTGGTCGCTTCCTCTTCTTTGCCTTTCACTACTTTGGCGGTCAGTATGCCTTGGCGGGCAAATGCGTTGCGCACGCTGTTTCGGGCACGTTCGTCTTCGCTAACATGCTCGGCTATGATGTCACGGGCACCTTTCAGTGCATCTTCCACGTTCTTCACGTCTCCTTTCACGTAATTGGCGGCGCGTTCCTCCGGATGAGGATCACGTTGCAGCATCAGCAGGGTGGCGAGGGGTTCCAGTCCTTTTTGACGGGCTGCTTCGGCACGTGTTTTCCGTTTGGGCTTGTAGGGGAGGTAGATGTCCTCCAGTAGGGTATTGTCCCAAGTCTCCTCGATGCGCTTCTGAAGTTCGGCGGTCAGTTTACCTTGTTCCTGTATGGTGTTCAGGATGGTTTCTTTACGTTTGGCGATTTCGTTCAGCTTTTCGTAGTGGGTCTTTATGGATTCAATCTGCACTTCGTCCAGTCCTCCCGTCACTTCTTTTCGGTAGCGGCTGATGAAGGGGATGGTGGCACCATCGTTCAGCAATCCGAGGGTCTGTACTATTTGTTTCTCTGATATGCCGAGGGCGGCAGATATCATGCGGTGGAAATGTTGTATCATCGGTCTCTCTTTTTATAATGGATGCCAAAAGTACGAAAAACAATCGTCGTACGAAAATAAACCCCATATTCTTGGAAAAATCATTTATTATTGCGAAGTTTGTCAACTATAACGAACTAATAAACAATAATATGGAAGAAGCTAAAGGTCAATCGATTTTAGATAAAATGCTCACTACATTTATCAATACGTTAGTGAAAGCAGCCGAAAATGAGGCTCAAACACATTTCGGCAAAAACCTTGAGGAGGTATTGAAGCATTTCATGGCAAAAGTGAATAGCGATTTTGAAAAACAATGCCTGCTTTGGTATTTTACAAAAAAAGGTCAAACTATGACCGTGTCGTCAGAAGTCTTTGAGCGGATTGCGAAAGCGGCTGTTGCCTCGCGTGCGGCAAGCGAGAAGCTGTTTCATGGCCCACAGAAGGTAATCATTAAAGGAAAGGTCTATTATTCCCAAACCATTTCTTTCTATGAGAATGATGAATTTGATTATGCCTTGGGCTGTGCGACAATCTTCTTTGATGAGGAGGGCGTTCCCGTAGGCTGAAGGATATTTATGACTTTAACGAAGCAAAACATCGTGATACCAATGCCGAGAGTGACACCACATTTATGGCTAAATTTGAAAAAGCAAATTTAGCAAAGTCCTACGCCATACTTTATGGCATTAATGACTATGACCTTCATGACTGATGTGTTTCGTACCATATCGTCATGTATCATAGCATTATTCTGCTGTCTGTTACCAGTGTTCTCTATTACGGGGGAGCATCCGATACTGATTATCAGTTCCTATAACCCGGATGCTGGCCGTACTTCCGGCAACATCTCAGACTTTATGGAGGAGTTCCAACGCCTGGGCGGGACAAACACCATCGCATTGGAAAACATGAACTGCAAAAGCTTCTCCGAATCTCCCCTTTGGAACGGAGGATGGTGGAGCTATTGTCCAAATACCAGGGCGATAACAGTCCGGCGCTGACCGTCCTTATTGGGCAGGAGGCTTGGGCTGCCTATCTTTCTCTGCCCGACTCTATACGCGGCAATACTCCGGTCGTAAGTGCATTGTCCAGCCGTAACGCCATATTGTTGCCGGGCGATACGGTCGACTTAAAGACTGGATGCCCGAATCCGTCGACTTCTTCACGGATTTCCCCAGTTCGCCTATCAAGGCTGGCTTCGTTTATGAGTATGATGTGGAGGCCAACATCAATATGATAAAGCAGATGTATCCCGGCACCAAGAATATCGCTTTTGTCTCAGACAACAGTTATGGCGGCGTTGCCATGCAAGCCTATGTAGTGAAGGAGATGCAGAAGTTTCCGGAACTCAACCTGATTCTGCTGGACGACGCGTCCATACCATATATACCATTTGTGACAGATTGCATGAGTTACCGGAAAATACAGCTATATTGATGGGGACATGGCGTGTGGACATGAACGATGGTTACTTCATGCGGAATGCAACCTACGCCATGATGGAAGCAGCTCCACTTTGCCCACTTTCTCGCTCAGTTCCGTAGGCTTGGGATATTGGGCTGTGGCAGGTGTCGTTCCTGCCTACCGTGCTTTGGGCAAGGAGATGGCAAGACAGTCCTACCGCCTGCTGACCACCCCTCAGGATAGTGAGACCCATATGGAAATCATTCCGAATGAGACCATACTGGACGGTAAACTTGTGAAGGAAAAGAAACGGAATATCACCGGCCTTCCGCAGCCGGTAAAGATGCTGAACGTAACCCCTTCTTTCTACGAACAGTACAAGTATCATATCTGGTCTGTCGGTGCTGTTCTGTTGGTGCTGTTGGGCGGTTTGTTCGTTTCCCTTTACTTTTATTATCATACAAAGAAGTTGAAGGATGAACTGGAGGTATCCGAGGGTGCCTTGCGCGAAGCAAAAGACCGTGCCGAAGAATCCAGCCGTCTGAAGAGTGCTTTCCTTGCCAATATGAGCCACGAAATCCGTACTCCATTGAATGCGATTGTGGGCTTCTCGGACGTGCTGTCTGCCGGAGGAGCCTCGGAAGAAGAACAGCGTGGCTATTTCGAGATTATTAGGACCAACTCTGATTTGCTGCTTCGGTTGATTAATGACATATTGGATGTGTCCCGTTTGGAGGCCGACCGCGTCATCCTTTCTTTGGAGAGCTGCAATGTAGTGCAGATATGCCAGCAGGTAGTAGCTTCCGTGGCCCAGGCACGCAGGTCGACCAATCAATTCTTATTTGAGTGTGAACGTGAGGTAGTGGAGATGCGGACGGATGTGCAGCGTTTACAGCAGGTTGTGATAAATCTGCTTTCCAATGCGGACAAGTTTACAAAAGAAGGTACGATAACCTTGAAGCTGGAGCCGGATACGGCGAGGAATGTTGCAGTATTCTCGGTGACTGACACTGGTTGCGGCATTCCATTGGACAAACAGAAACGGGTGTTCGAACGTTTCGAGAAGCTGAACGAATATGTGCAGGGAACCGGCTTGGGCTTGTCCATCTGTAAGCTGACCGTTGAGAAGTGGGGCGGCGAGATTTGGATAGATCCTGCCTATACGGATGGAGCGCGGTTTATGTTTACCCATCCTATGAACTTATAAGAACCGACAAGAAATAAGGAAATATAATGAAAAGATTTAGTTGTTTTTTTATCTGGATTTTTGTCCTGACAAGCATACTGCCTGCGCAGGAAAGAGAGGTGAAACTGAAAGTCGTACAGACCAGTGATATACACGGCAACTACTATCCTACGACTTATACGCCGCCGGGAGGCAACCGGCAGTCTGGCACGTGTGCATGCTTTGGTGCAAAAAGAACGTGAGGCTTATGGCAAAAATCTGATTCTCTTGGACAATGGTGACATTCTGCAGGGACAGCCCACAGCCTATTATTATAATTACATAGATACCGTTGCCCCTCATCTGGCAGCGGAGATGATGAATTTCATGGGGTATAATGCCGGCAATATGGGTAACCATGACGTAGAGACCGGCCGTACCGTTTTCGACCGTTGGGCAGGTGACTGCCGTTTTCCGATATTGGGTGCCAATATTGTGGATACTGCTACCGGAGAAACCAATTTCAAACCCTATGAGGTGCTGGAACGTGACGGAGTGAAAATTGTGGTTCTCGGTATGATAACTCCTGCCATCCCCGTATGGCTTTCAGAGAATCTGTGGAAAGGGCTGCGTTTCGACGATATGGAGGAGACTGCCCGCAAATGGATGAAGATTATCCGTGAGCAGGAAAAGCCTGATTTGGTTATCGGTATGTTCCATGCCGGCCAGGATGCCCAGCTGATGGGAGGCAAGTATCGCGAAAACGCTTCGGTGGAAGTGGCGTGCAACGTGCGGGATTCGATATTGTCCTGATGGGGCACGACCATGCGCGCGAATGCAAGAGGGTGTACAACATAGCCGGTGACTCGGTACTGGTGATGGACCCTGCCAGCAACGGTGTCGTTGTGAGTAATGTGGATATAACCTTGAAACTGCGTGATGGTAAAGTTATAGACAAGAAGATAGACGGCATACTGTCCGATACGCAAGACTACGGCGTCAGCGAAGAGTTCATGCAACGCTTTGCCCCCGAAAATGAAGCTGTGCAGAATTTTGTTTCCAAGAAGATAGGTTCCTTTACCGAGACCATCTCCACACGTCCTGCCTATTTCGGCTCTTCCGCTTTTATAGACCTTATTCATGAGTTGCAGTTGGCAATCAGCGGAGCGGATATTTCTTTTGCGGCTCCTTTGTCCTATGATACGGAAATCCGTAAAGGAGACATTTTTGTGAACGATATGTTCAATCTGTATAAGTACGAAAATATGCTTTACACCATGCGTCTGACGGGAAAGGAGATACGCGATGCCTTGGAGATGTCGTATGATTTGTGGACCAATCGGATGAAGTCTCCGGACGACCATATCCTTCTCTTCCGTGAGAAGCGCCGCGAAGGTGCTACGGATAGGGCCTCATTCAAGAATTTCAGCTTCAACTTCGATTCTGCGGCGGGTATTATCTACACGGTGGATGTGACCAAGCCGGATGGCGAGAAGGTAACCATTCTCAGCATGGCAGACGGTACCCCGTTCGATATGGATAAAATGTATAAGGTAGCGGTGAATTCTTATCGCGGAAACGGTGGCGGCGAATTGCTGACAAAGGGGTCCGGCATCTCGCAGGATGAATTGAAGGAGCGCATCATCCACTCTACGGATAAGGACTTACGCTATTATCTGATGCAGTACATTGAGCAGAAGAAGGTGATTGAACCGCGTGCGCTGAATCAGTGGAAGTTTATTCCCGAAGAATGGGCGGCTCCGGCTTCCAAGCGTGATTATGAGTTCTTGTTTGGCAAAGTTAAAGAATAATTCACTATCTTTGCGGCTCAAAATCTATAGTATAAGTTTTTGGACGTGAAGCAGAAGAAAAAAATTATAGGTGCATTGAGCTTGCTGGTACTGTTTATCATGTACCAGGCAAGTATCACTGCGTTCACTCACGTCCATTATGTGAATGGGGTGATGATAACGCACTCGCACCCTTTTCATGGCACACACTCTCACTCTCAGACTTCCCTTCTGGTTATCGGGCATCTGTCGGTATTCCACTCTTCCGGGGTGGATGTGTATGAGGTTCAGCACCCGATGCGTCCTTTGCTGTCCATGCTCAGAGCCAAACCGGCAACGCCTACTGTAAAGGGGGAAGTTATACGTACTCTTTCCCTTCGCGCTCCTCCCGCTCTTTTTTCATAGTCATTAGGTTTAAAAAACGCCTGGATTTTTTGCATGTAGATACCAGGTGTTTTAGTCTCGAATGTCCGGTATTTCAGTGAAAGAAGTGCGGTATGTCGGATTATTATCTTTTTTCAGACTTGAATTATTTTTTTATTTAGAGCGCTAATTTGATGAAACAATACATTTTGGCGTTGGTACTTGCAGTGGTAAGTGCCAGCGTAGCTTTTGCCGTAAATCCTATAAAGGAAGGCAATATGATTTCCGGCCATGTGATAGTGAAAGGTACGGAGGAAAATATACCGTATGCCACGGTTTTGATTATCGGCAGCGGTCAGGGAACGGTTTCCAATGAAGAAGGACAATTTGAGTTCCGCAAGCTTCCGGCGGGAAAATACAAGCTCCGTGTGTCTGCCGTGGGCTATAAGACCCAAGAGAAGGAAGTGACGGTGAGCAAGGACTTTACTGCCGTCATACATTTCCCGATGGAAGAGGAGAGTTTTATGACCGATGAAGTGGTGGTATCTGCCAACCGCAACGAGGTAAGCCGCAAGGCAGCTCCGGTAGTCGTGAATGTGATGAGTACCAAATTGTTCGAGATGGTCAACTCCACCGACCTTGCCAAGACACTGAACTACCAGTCGGGCTTGCGTGTGGAGAACAACTGCCAGAACTGTGGTTTCCCCCAGGTGCGCATCAATGGCTTGGAAGGTCCGTATTCGCAGATATTGATAAACAGCCGTCCCATCATCAGTGCATTGAGCGGTGTGTACGGACTGGAGCAAATCCCCGTGAACATGATTGAACGGTAGAAGTGGTGCGTGGTGGAGGCTCTGCCTTGTTTGGAGCTAATGCTGTGGGAGGCACCATCAACATCATAACCAAAGATCCCATCAACAATTCCTTCCAGGTATCGAGTATGTTCTCCAATATGGACGGCAAGTCTGGGAGCAATATATGGGTGGCAATGTATCGCTGGTTGCCAAAGATAACTCCTACGGCATTGCCCTTTATGAGAGTTACCGCAACCGTAACCCCTACGACCGCGATGGCGATGGCTTTTCCGAGCTGGGCAAGCTGAACATGAATACCTTCGGTTTCCGTGCCTATTACCGTCCTACGCATTTCAGCCGCATCAATCTGGAATACCATACTACTAACGAACTTCGTCGCGGAGGTAATAAATTTGATTTGCAGCCGCATGAGACGGACATTACCGAGCAGACCAAGCATATCATCAATAGCGGAGGCGTGAGCTACGATTTATTCTGGAAAGAGTACAAGCATAAGATTTCAGCTTACACCTCCATCCAGCACACCGATCGCAACAGTTACTATGGTGCCCAAAAGGACATGAATGCCTACGGCAAGACGAAAGACTTGACTTGGGTTGCCGGTGGCATGTATGTAGGCAATATGGACAACTGTTTCTTTGCTCCCGCTACCTTCACCAGCGGACTGGAATATCAGAACAACTCCCTGCATGACATTATGACCGGCTATCATCGTGACATGGAGCAGGATGTCCGCATTGCCAGTGCTTTCGTGCAGAATGAGTGGAAAATGAATGTACTGACCATGTTGGTCGGCGCCCGTCTGGACAAGCACAACCTGATTGACAAGCTTATTTTCAGTCCTCGCGTCAACCTGCTCTACAAGCCGACAGATGATTTTCAGGCACGCTTGACTTATTCTACCGGTTTCCGTGCTCCGCAGGCATACGATGAGGACTTGCACGTAACGGCAGTAGGCGGTAAGGGTGTCCAAATCAAACTGTCCGACAATCTGCGTGAAGAGCGTTCCAACAGTTACAGCGGTTCGGTAGACTGGACTGCCCATTTGGGGCACTGGCAGGCAAACATTCTGGTGGAAGGTTTCTATACAGACCTGCGCCATGTCTTTGTGCTCGAAGATATCGGCAAGAACGAAGTAGGGGATGTTATTAAGGAGCGCCGCAACGGAAACGGTGCACGTGTATATGGTGCCAATCTGGATGCGAGGATTGCCCATGGTAAGGAGGCGCAGTTCCAACTCGGATTTACGGCACAGCGCAGCCGCTATACCCATGAGGAAGCTTGGACAAAGGTGGACGGAAAAGACCTTACCACTAAGCGCATGCCCCGTACACCGGATTATTACGGGTACTTCACTTTCTCTTCCGCACCGGTAAAGAATTTTGATTTCTCTCTTTCCGGCACTTATACGGGAAAGATGATTGTTCCGCACTACGCACCGGAAGATGCTCCCGAGGGTGCCTTCTGTAATATCACTTCAGACCGCATGGAGCATACTCCCCAATTTCTGGATCTGAATGTGAAGTTGAACTATACGTTTGTGCTTCACGACCATATCAAGCTTCAGTTGAATACGGGTGTACAGAATATCTTTAACAGTTTCCAGAAAGACCTGGATAAAGGGGAATTCCGCGATGCGGGTTATTTCTACGGACCGACGCAGCCGAGAACCTTTTTTATCGGTTTCAAGATAATGAACTAAAAGTTTCCATTTAAGAATTTTTAGAGCTAAATTCCGCAAAATAGTCCTACATTTGTCGCCAAAGTACAAAAACCATGGATACTAAGAGAATACGGAATGTAGACATTTCCCAGATACATCATTTGCCGATGATTGATTTCATCGGCAATGATTTTGCTATTTTTAATGACATCAAGGATATGCCTTTGAGCTCTTATCCCACCCGTTTGAATGCTGCTTGCCTGACTGTCTGTTTGAAAGGGTGGTGCAAACTGGAACTCAACCTGCAGCAATGTGAAATGCGGGAAGGTATGTTGGGCATTATTCTTCCCGACCAGATTGTTCTGCAACGGGAACGCTCCGAAGATTTTTCCGGACTTTTCATTGCCGTTTCAAAGGACTTTATGGATATGGTGATACCTACCATGCAGCAGCTTTTCCCCATGTTCTTTATGATTAAGGAACGGCCTTTTGTCCACATCACTCCGGAGGATCCCAATCATTTCAGGAGTATCACTCTTTTCTTTGGAGCAAGGTGAAGCTGAAAGACAACCCTTTCCGTAAGGAAATCACCCAGGGGTTGCTGTTGGCCCTTTTTTATGAGATATATAACATTTATCAAGGGCATGTCGTTCAGGAACGCATTCCCAAAAGCAGGAAGGAAGACTTGTTCGAGCGCTTTATCCGTGCCGTTTCAGAGTCTTATAAAGAAGAGCGAAGTGTGTCCTATTATGCCGATAAGATGTTCCTCACCGCCAAGCACCTTTCCACCGTAGTGAAAGAAATCAGCGGAAAGACGGCAGGCGAATGGATTGACAGTCTCGTAGTTTTGGAAGCCAAAGCCTTGCTGAAGTCTTCCGAAATGAGCATTCAGGAAATTGCGGACGAGCTGCATTTTGCCAACCAGTCCTTCTTTGGTAAGTATTTCAAGCATCACACCGGCATGTCACCTAAAGAATATCGCCGGCAATAGGTTCAATGTGACGGAATAATGTTTATTTTTGCGGTAAAGATTTACCCCCAAAATAAACTATCATGGAAAAAAGAGAAATTGACCTTACTGTTTCCTGCTATGGAAAGGTGAAAGGAGTGAAGTATGACGTTGTCATCTTGCCGTGGGGAGCTACGGAGCCCCACAATCTGCATCTGCCTTATCTCACTGATTGTATTCTGCCGCATGACATTGCTGTAGACGCGGCTGCACTGGCTTTGCAGAATTCCGGTGTACGCTGTATGGTGATGCCTCCCGTACCTTTCGGTGCACACAATCCGGGGCAGCGCGAACTTCCGTTCTGCATCCATACCCGCTATTCCACCCAGCAGGCCATTCTGGAAGACATAGTTGCTTCCCTCTATGCACAAGGCATGCGTAAGCTGATTATTCTCAGCGGTCATGGCGGCAACAACTTCAAGGGAATGATTCGTGACCTGGCGTTTGTGTATCCCGATTTTCTGATTATCGCTGCCGACTGGTTCAGCATCGTCCCTCCCAAAGACTACTTTGAGGCTGTTGTCGACGACCATGCCGGCGAGTCTGAGACTTCCGTCATGATGCATTACCATCCCGAGCTGGTGAATCTGGCTGAGGCCGGTGACGGAGAGTCCCAACCGTTTGCCATTCCTTCCTTGAATGAAAAGGTTGGCTGGGCTCCCCGCCATTGGGATAAGGCTACAGTCGACAGCGGGGTAGGGAACCCCAAAAAAGCTTCTGCCGAGAAAGGAGAACGTTATATGAAACCGGTGGTGGAAAAGTTGGCGAAACTCTTTACGGAAGTCGGCCTGGGAAGTCTGTATTGATGTACTTGGCTTCGGTATATATAAAAATAGGCAATAACCGTTGTGGATATTGCCTATTTTAGTGCACCCTAAAAACTAATCTCTTTACTCTTATAAAAACTAATCTTTCTCTATTTCGAGTACAAAATTAGAAGGTTTTTGCGGGTTATGAATTGACATAAGTCAAAAATCTCATTCGGATATTATTTTTTCAAACGTGCCCAAAAGCCCTTCTTTTTCTGCCGGACCGGTTCACTGTTTTCGCGAAACAGTTCTTCGTAGGTCAGCCCGTCATGCACCATGCGGTAGATGCTTCCCCAGTCGGGCAGTCCGCCCAGGTTGCGGTCATCGATAAAGAGATCGGCTTTTACTTTGCGTGAAAAACCGGTGTGTGCGATGTCTTCTTCCGGATAGTCCCGGTTGACGGCATAGAATTCCACACCCCGTTTCCTACACCATTCCACAGCTTCCTCCAGGAGCTTCCCTTCACGTACCGACCATAAAATCAGCCGGTGACGCTCGTTTATCAGCATCTTCAGCGTAGCGGTGGCAAAGGGAATTTCTTCTCCTATCTGGGGATAGCGGTGTTCTACAATGGTACCGTCAAAATCAACGGCTATGGTCATAAATGAATAGCTTTTATTGGTTTCAGACTGTGGAGAAAATTATCCTTGACCGCCTGTGGTGCCGCCTGAGTGCTGGCTGACCGGATTGTTTGAATATTCTTCCTGATGTCCCGTGTAGCTTTTCAGCTCTACTTTTACGTCTTTGCTCTGGTTGCCTACCACTACTTTAAAGGTATATGTTTTCACGCGTACCATACGCTTGCTGCCATACAGCAGTACATGGTTGCCACTGACACTTGCAGTCAGCTTTTGTTCAATTTCATAAGAACCGTTCGTACCTCCCTCTTCAGTTTCAATGTAGTTGTTGATGTATGTGGCCAGTGCATCGGATGCTCCTGCAGCTTTCAGCGCTTCAGCCGGAGAAACGGTATAGTCCCATCCGTTCTTGATTTTAAGGGTCAGGATGATGTTTTCCAGTGCATCGTAATCTCTGTTCTCAATCTTGATTACCTCGGCTTTTCCATTCACTTCGTTGTAGCCGTCTGCTACACTGGCGGCAGCTTGTTTGGTAAATTTCACTCTAGGTGAATATTTGCCGGCTATCTTCTCGCCTTGCGGAATGGTAATGATGTAATTGTTATTGTTGAATCCTACGGTTTTAGCAGCGGCTCTGGTTGCAGGCGCCTCGCTGGATTCCACTTCCATGTTTTCCGGATCAAAATAGCCCAGGTTGGCATCAGTCGACGGATTGGGAATGGCAATGATGATATCTTCCTTGGCAACAGCGTCAGCCGGCTCTGTCTTGATGGCTACGTTATTTACAGAAGCCTTTGATGCTTCCGGTTGTGTGGAAGTTGCCGGATTGGCCTCACGTGCCTCTTCAAACACGACGGCTGCAATCTTGGTGTTTTCTTCCGTACCTCCGGTGGGTATGTTGATGGTGGCGGCATTCTCCTTTTCCGGATTTTCTATTTTCGGAGCCTCAATGGTGCTTCCGTCAGCCTCCTGCATCTCGCCGAATTCTATGGTTGTTGACATTTTTACATTTACCACCATCAGGCTGTGGTTGGCTGTTCCGTCTGTAAATTCTGCTGTGGCCTCGTAGTCATCATGTCCTTCAGATGTTACGGTGAGCGTGTAGATGCCGGTTTTGTTCACAGTCAGTGAGTATACGCCTTTTGCATCGGTTGTGGCAGAGTATTCGCCGCTTTTTACGGTGGCTCCTGCCAATGGACCGTTGGCATCGGTAATGGTACCTGCAATGTAGTAGGCTGTTTGACTTCTTAGCGGGTCTTCCACTTCTTCATACTTCTTGTCGTCATCGTGGCAAGATGTAAGGACTGTTGTGCTGAAGGTCATTGCAAACATCAATGCACCTCCTAAAAATAAACTTTTCTTTTTCATAATTTTCGTCATTTGATAAAACTAATCTGTTTAAATTATACTTATTCCGATTTTTCCTTTTGTTGCTCCTTTATGAGGAAATAGCGTATATAGTCCGGCTGGTAGAAGTTGCTGCTCCGGTTTTCGTTAGGGCGTGTACTGTAACTTTTGCCCAGTTGTTTTTCTATGTACTCTCCATCTGCCACCATGCCGTATGCCCATGCAAAGTAGTCAGCCGGCTTTACTCTGAAGAATCCTTTTCTACTCCATTTCTTTCCCGGCAGGGGGATGGCAAAATGAAATCCTCCGTTTATCTCTCCGTCTGTACAAAGGGCATACAAGCCGATGGCATACTCTCCGAAGTGCCGCGTACAGTCTCCTCTCACTCCATAATCACCGTAAATATATCTTCCTGCTTTCAAGTCGAACTGCAAGTTGAGGCGTGGTTCGTAGTACGAAGCATTCAGTGAGGCATTGATACGCTGTTTTCTGCCTATATACCAGCCGTCTTCCCGGGTGATGGCGGAGAAACCGGTGGAGCCTGCCGTTCCGCCCAGTTCCCAGCGTCCGTTGTTGGTGCGGTATTTTATTTCCAGTTGTGCACCATATCTGTTGTTGGTGAAGTTACCCACCGTCATTTTCCCGAAGATGTTGTGCCTGAAGCGTACATCCTGCGATAGAGCTATGATTCCCGGTCTTATCCGTTTCATCTCTCCACTCAGATTGGTGGCTACGGGCAGTATCACTTGTGCGGTCATTTTCCCACCTTTCCATAGAGCCATTTCCACTGCCGGATTCAGGTTGATGGCATATGTATACAGTTCGTCAAACGTATTGTTCTCCAAAAACAAATCGGGGTATATCATCAAATCCACCTTCCAGGCAGACGGCACTTCTTCCTGACCGGCATTTTTCAATGCTTTCATGGCCGCATCCGTATCTACCGTAATTCCCATTTGCTGATATACTTGTATCAGGCTGATTTCCCCGTTTCTGTATGCTTCCGTCAATGTATCCGGCAGATTGATGCAAAGCCTGGGAATCCGGTTTTCCAGTACCACCAATTGCAAATCGCCCTTCGTCTTGCTTCCCAAGCAGGCATCTATGCTTTGCCCACTCCGGTGTAGGTACTTCTATATACATTGTTCTCAAAACTTACAGTGGTTACCCCTGGGGTCTGTGCACATCGTATATTTTCCATACCGATGGCTTTCAGGCTCTCTGTCACTTGGGCATCTGCCATTGCAGAAATACCACAGAACCATACTGCCAGTATCCACTTCAAACCGCTTTTTCTCTTGTTTTTCATCCTACTCTTTAATCCCTAATCCTTAATCCTTCATCCCTCTCTTAGTGCAACAGCCTGCATTCATACCGTATCCCTCCCGATATGCTGTTGAATTCTCTGGTAAACACATGGATGGAGAGATGCCTCCATAATCTGGCGGCAGCTCCCACATTGAAACCTTTCGAATCATATTCGGCTATGACAGTCATTTCCCGGCAGAAAGCAGGGGAGTAGCTGATGCCTCCGAAAGGACCGTCTTGTATACTGTGTTTGTTCAGTGGCAGGTAATATCCGGCAGTCAGTGCTAGTCGGTCTCCTTTTGCGATGGAGAAGCCTTTGGTCAGTACGCCATATATGGTTGCAAAGTAGTTGGTTCCAGTGTCTTTGAAAGGGTCATTGGTACCTATGACTATTGCCGGATGATATTTTCCTTCCTCTATCGGACGTATACGTGCAGATAAAGAACGGTCTTGCTGGAAATATCCTTTCTTACCGTCATACCGGGTGGTTTTCAATAGCGTACACCGATAACTCAACTCCAGAAAAGATAAGAATGTGATGTTGACGAAGTAATTTCCGGTGTTGAAGTTAAACGGTGTCATGCCGTTCGGAAGATAATTACCGCCTCCCATAAAGGTACCGGCCTTCTGCATATCCGCTGTCGGGATGTTCAGCAGTCCGGTGTTGCCCATGGAATATTGGGCCTGCACCCCCATACAGCAACCAAGTAGCAGTAGGAGCAGGCACCATTTTCTTATTCTCGTTTTCAGCATGTCCGAGGAGGGGTGTTTTCGCTATCCATTTGTGCTCTCATATAGAGCTTCTTCACAAATGCCATGTCATGTGTCACCATGATTTTCACCAGTTCTTCAAAAGAAGTCTTGCGTGGATTCCAACCCAGCAGTGTCTTGGCTTTGGTCGGGTCACCCAGCAGTTGTTCCACTTCGGCAGGACGGAAGTATTTGGGATCCACTTCCACCAGCACTTTACCGGTTTTGGTATCAATGCCCTTTTCATTCACGCCTTCTCCTTCCCAACGTAGTTCCACACCGGTTTCCTTGAAGGCAAGTGTAGTGAAATCACGTACGGTATGATATTCTCCGGTAGCTATGACAAAATCCTCCGGAGTGTCGTGCTGCAGAATCAGCCACATGCACTCCACGTAATCTTTGGCATATCCCCAGTCGCGCAGCGAATTCAAGTTACCCAGATATAACTTGTCTTGATACCCTTGGGCTATACGTGCAGCTGCCAGTGTAATTTTGCGTGTCACGAAGGTTTCTCCGCGCCGTTCGCTTTCGTGGTTGAAGAGAATGCCGTTTACAGCGAACATACCGTAGCTTTCCCGGTAATTCTTCGTAATCCAGAAGCCGTATTGCTTGGCCACACCATATGGACTGCGTGGGTAGAACGGGGTTGTCTCCTTCTGTGGTACCTCCTGCACCAGACCGAACAGTTCGGAAGTCGAAGCCTGATAGATTTTCGTTTTTTTCTCCAGTCCCAGGATACGTACTGCTTCCAGCATACGCAGGTGCCTACGGCATCTGCTTCCGCAGTATACTCCGGCACATCGAATGATACTTTCACATGGCTTTGTGCCGCCAGGTTATAGATTTCGTCCGGCTGCACCTGCTGTATGATGCGGATAAGCGAGCTGCTGTCCGTCATGTCCCCGTAGTGGAGGTTTACGAGACGGTTCTTCTTCATGTCACGCACCCATTCATCCAGATAAAGATGCTCTATGCGTCCGGTGTTGAACGATGACGAACGACGCAGAATGCCGTGTACTTCATATCCTTTTTCAATTAGGAACTCGGCCAGGAATGAACCGTCCTGACCGGTGATGCCTGAAATCAATGCTATTTTCTTATCCATGATTCGGGTTTTAAAATCAGTTTTTATTTATGTTATGATGTAAATTTCTCTTTTGTGATATTCCATAAGAATAAGCAGTTCCCGATGATATATCTTCTCCACATTCTTTTGGGTTCCTTTATCAGCCGGTACAGCCATTCCAACCCGTGTTCCTGCCACCATACGGGAGCACGTTGCACGTTTTCAGCAAAGAAGTCGAACACAGCGCCAATAGTACCGATGGGACCGTTTACCTCCAGTTCTTTCAGGTGTGCATAAGTCCATTTCTCTTGTTTGGGAGCGGTCATGCCCACCCAGAGCAAATCCGGCTGTGCCTGGTTTACGGCGGCTATCATGGCTTGATTGTCTTCTTGGGTGAATTCCGGCTTGTAGGGTGGGGAATAAGTCTCTATCCGGATATTGGGATATAACCGGACGGCTTTTACCTTTATTTTCCTCAGGGTGTCTTCGCTACTTCCCAGAAAGAAGCAGGTTCCTCCTTTCCGGTTCAGTTTATTCATTTCGTACAGAAACAAGTCCCATCCGCTGTGCGCTCTATCTTCTCATGTCTCAGGAGTTTGAATGCCAGTACAATGCTTGCTCCGTCTGGAATCAATGCGTCTCCCCTCAGCAAAGCTTCTGCAAAGGCAGGATCTTTCAATGCTGTGTTATACGAGTGCGCATTGATGGTGTTAATCAGCAGTTTGCCTTCGGGCAATGCGTCAAGCTCACTTCTGTGTTCCAGAAGCGAAATCGTCTTTAACTTCAACATGTAAAAAGGAGTATAATTTTCCGCAGAGTACGCTACGCTGTCGCCCGTCACATGGAAAGGTATTTTTGAACGGAACGATGCAATATGTCCGAGAACTGCGGCAAATGTAAAGATTATGTGTGTAATATACAAGAGGAATGTGAAAAATGTAATTTAGTTGGTCTGGTGGTTGATGCAGATACCTTTCAAATACCATTCGTACAAACGGTGTATTCCTTCGTCTATTTCTATTTTATGATGCCATCCCAGGTTATGCAGTTTGGTCACATCCGTCAGTTTGCGCAGTGTGCCGTCCGGTTTCGAGGCATCCCATCGCAGCTCACCTTTGAATCCTATTTCGGCTATAATCTTTTCAGCCACTTCCTTTATGCTGAGTTCCTTTCCGGTGCCCACATTGATGTGGCAGTTGCGTATTTCTTTACTGTCCGGAGCATATGTGTCTTTAAAGTCTACATTCAGCAGTACATGTACACTGGCATCTGCCATTTCTTCGCTCCATAGGAATTCACGTAACGGTTTGCCGGTTCCCCACAAGGTGACCGCTTCCGGGGTTATTCCGAAGTTGGCAAGCTCTGCCAGAATCTCCTCGTTGCTATAGCTGCCGTTTACCCCTTTCACCGGACGCAGGTCGATGTCTTTGCGCACAGCATCCCAGTCCCCTTCGTTGAGGCATTGGGCAAGGTAGACTTTGCGAATCATGGCAGGCAGTACATGGCTGTTTTCCAGGTGGAAGTTGTCGTTCGGTCCATATAGGTTGGTAGGCATCACGGCTATGTAATTGGTTCCGTATTGCAGGTTGAAGCTTTCACACATCTTCAGCCCGGCTATTTTGGCTATGGCATACGGCTCGTTGGTGTATTCCAGCGGAGAGGTCAGCAGCACTTCTTCCTTCATGGGCTGCGGAGCTTCACGCGGGTAGATGCAGGTGCTTCCCAAGAAGAGCAGCTTCTTTACTCCGTGACGGAAACTCTCACCGATTACGTTCTGCTGGATTTGCAGATTCTGATAGATAAAGTCTGCCCGGTATTGCAGGTTTGCCATGATGCCACCCACGTGGGCAGCAGCCAGTACCACCGCTTCAGGTCGTTCTTCATCGAAAAATTTCTTTACGGCGGTTCCGTCCAGCAAATCCAGTTCTTTGTGTGAGCGTCCTACTAAGTTTGTGTAACCTCTTTGTTGCAGGTTGTTCCAGATGGCGGAACCTACTAAACCACGATGCCCCGCTACAAAAATCTTTGCATTTTTTTCTAACATGACTAATACCCTAGTTATAAAATTAATTTTTTCTATTTACTTCTTGTATGAAGCTATACATTCTTTTAAAATATCTTTCATCCGGTTCTCAAACTTTTCCAAAGTGAATTCCCTTTGAAATTTTTCTTTACCGGCTTTACCCATTTCAGCACATATCATGGATGGTCTATTAAATATTCTATCTTTTCTGCCAGCTGTTGCGGACTATGTTTTTCCACGATAAAGCCGGTTTTGCCTTCCTCTATGATACCGGGTATTCCTCCCTCGTTTGTGCTGATGCAGGGGAGGCTTTGTTCCATGGCTTCTAATAGCACCAATGGGAAACATTCATTATCGTAATAGGTAGGAAAAACAAATATATCGGCTTTTTGCAGAAATGCGTCTTTTTCATTATCATATTTTGCTCCATGGGCAAATACACATTCTTTAAGGTTCTGTTTGTTTATTACGTCTTTAAACCTATCTTCTGTAATATTACTCCATTTTCCTACAAAATGGCATTTTATAGCTTTCCTTTTTTTTGTAATATCGCACACGCTTCTACTAAATCCCATACGCCTTTTTCTTTTATCATATTTGACAAAAATAGAATGTTAAATTCTTTTTGAGGAGCTGTAGGTAGATTTTCATGGGTAGGTATTCCATTGGGGCAGATATAAACGTCTTTGTAATTTACGTATTTCTTTATGTCTTGATATAAATTTTCTATCAATAGAATAACTTTCAGATTTTTGAAAAAAGTGCTATATAATAGATTATCAAAATATCTATTTTGTCTGGTAGCTATGCCTTTGTTGTGATAATGTACAACGATGTTTTGTCTCATCATTTTTAAAAGCATAACTACAAAAAAATCTTTGTAGAAAGCACCACCTTTTGCGTTAGGAGTTACATAACAAAGTTGTGGCACTATTAATTTTGTTTGTTTCCTAATTTGTTTTAGTTGCTTATAGAACTCTTTCAGTTTTCTTATTCCTCCTTTACCAATATCATCCAGATCTTTTGCTAATGCAAGATTTAGATAATGACATTCAAAGGCATTATTTATAATTTTACTGTCATGTATATATTTTCCTACCATGGATGCACCATGTACTGGTGGGGGCATGTGGAGGATAAATAGGACTTTGCTATATTTTGTAGATTTGTTCATATTCAAATTGCATTTTTTCTATAGAATTTGTTTTCGCATACCCGTATGCTATGCTTGCGTATTCCTCATAATACGTTGTGTCTTCTAAGGATAAAATTAGTCTGATAAAATCATCCACTTTGTTGTCATTTACTTTTAAAGGCCATGTTTCAGGCAATGTGTCTTTTAAACCGGGGCAGCTATTGATAATGGTCGGCGTGTGTGCCAAACTTGCTCGATAGGCATTAAGGCAAGGCTTCGTGATTTGAGGGCATAAATAAATAATCAAAATCTCCTATGTATTGGTTCAGTCCGAAAATCTTGTCATAAAGAGATGCATTAGATAGTGGCTCTAAAGCCTTGTGTACTTTCTCTTTCATTGAGCCATTTCCCACAACGTGAAAGTAAAACTTAGGATTGTCTTTTAATGCTTTTACGACTTCTATCAGCTGATCTACTCCTTTTTGATATTCCAATCTGCCGGCAAATAAGATATTTATTTTGTCCGCTATGATGTGGTTGAATTTTTTCTGTTCTACAGATTGCAATCCATTGAATATGATTTGTGGTGTCTCTCCATAAATATGCTGATAACATTGTTGTGTTGACTCGCTGATGGCTATATTGGCATGCTTTTTAGAATAAAAATATTCAACTTTTTTGCCTATTTGGGCCCATTGATTCCATAGCTCTGTGTTGTGGATTGTTCGTACATATTTTATGGATGGAAACATCCAACCGAATATTTTGTTCCATAAGTATATGCTGAGGTCTGGAATTTCTGTATGTGTATGGATTACTTGTGGTTTCCATTTTAGTGACAGATATACAAACCATAGAGGAAACAATAAAATAGCGATTTTATTGTTTGTAATATGCGAACGGTGGAAACAAATACCGCAATCATGCAGTTCTTTAATGAAAGCCTGGCTGAATTCTCCGTTTCCACGTACTACTTCCACAAGATGATATTCCATCCCTGTAGTTTGTGACTTGGCAATGTTGACAGCTACTCTTTCTGCCCCTCCTATATCAAAATGAGTGATAATGTGGAATATACGCATATATTAGTAGTTTTAGTGTTGTATATAATCCAAAAACTTTTTAGCGGTTGATTCCCATGTAAAATATTCTATGATTCGTTTTCGTGCATTTTGAACTTTTTTACCGGAGAGTATTGTTTGGGCTATTTCTTCCACTGAGTTGCATAGGAACCCACTTCTCCCGTTTTCTATGATACAGTCTGGGCCGGGTGCATGTCGCGCTACTATTGTTACATTATGGTACATTGCTTCAAGAATTGCCATTCCGAAAATTTCATTGGGGTTGAAATTTATCACATAATCAGCAACTTCATAATATGCATGGATTTTTCATTTGGAAGTTTCCCTATGAATAATATATTGCTATATTTCTCACTTGACTTTAATTTGGCCATATATTCCTCTGTTTGCATCCAAAGAGCTCCTGCATGCACTAATAAGTATTTGTCTCCTAATCTTTCTGCTAAGGGAAAAATATCCATCGGATGCTTGTCCGGTCTTAATGCACACACCAAGAATACGATACTTTTATCTTTAGGTAATTTCAGTTCTGCCCTTTGTCGCTCTTTAGAGCTTGTCGCCAATGGAATAATGTCTGTGTCTAAGCCTACAGGAGCCCATTCTGCACTTGTCACCCCTTTTTGTTTTAATTCATTTACCACAGTTGGAGTTTTACAAAAGACTTTTGTCTTTTTGAATGCGGAAAAATTTCTGCTGCTTAACTTGTCCATTATCCAGCGTGAAATAGCTTTAGGCGAAGAGCTATGCACTGTACCTACGTAGCAATAATATTTCAGATTATGTTTCAGGCAGAAACTCACGGCTTCCGGTACACAAAGCAAGTTGTCGCTTTGCAAGTGATACACATCGATGCCAAGTGTTAGTAGTAATGAAAAATCAGGCCATACGTGATGTACAAACTTTCTTTTATAGGGCAAATACACTTTCTTAATATTGGAGGTCGTGTTTACTTCCGTTCCGCAGCGCCTGTCTTTGGGAGACATCCAGTACACAATCGTTGTTTGGTGTCCCATTTGTTCCAAGCTTTTGCCAATCCGATTTCTTGGATGTTATAACTTCTGGTAGTCCATTCCCCATAGTCTAAATGAATATATCCAATGTTCATTTGTTTCAAAGTTTATAACGCTTTAGTAGATGTTTAAAATGCATCATAATGTTGCAATACAGAGCTATGCCTCTTGAGTATTTCTTTTTAAGAAGCCACAATTCTATTCTGTGCAGTATGCCTTGAGGAATAAAATGCATCATAGCTGTATAGTAAGGTTGGGAATAGACAGCAGCTTCAATGTCTTTACTTTTTAAGTTTTGGCTTTTATAATTAGAAATTAAATCAATAATCCAGCGTGTCCATCTGCGTTGAAAAATATTCGTTGTTTCTTTGGGAAAGTTTTGTAAATTAAAAACATTACTTATATTCGTAAATACTATTTGGTAGTCCAATCCATGCTGTAGAGCCCGTTTTCCTGTAGCGCTGTTTAAGTTTTGTCTATAATAATATACAGGTGTATTTATAGCCATAAAATTGTGTATGTATTGATAATAAGCAAGCGAAAACATAAAATCCTCACACGTTTTCATACTTTCATTAAAACGGATGTGATGTGTTTCTATAATATTTCTATTAAAAACTGCACAGCATACTGATAATGATACTATTTCTAAATTTACAGCCTCTTGATATAAGCTATGGATGCTATGGTACATTCTGTTTGACAATCTAAATCTGCCTTTTTCTTGTTTGGCATTATTTATCCAACGAATATAATTATATATAGCGAAATCCGGATGGCTATCTATTATGTCTTTGATGATTTTTAAATAGTTGCTGGCTACAAAATCATCGCTATCGATAAATGAGACATATTGTCCTTTAGCTTTGCTAAGTCCGTAGTTTCTAGCCTTGCTTACACCTCCGTTTAGAATATGAAAGCATTTTACTCTTGTGTCTTTTTGTGAATATTCATTGCAAATTTTTCCAGAATCATCCGTTGAGCCGTCGTCTATTAGCAGTAATTCAAAAAGAATATCATTTTGGCATAAGATGCTCTCAATACATTCTTTTAAATATTGAGAGGTATTATATACGGGAATGATGATGCTATGGAGTAACATGGCCTTTATAATATATGTTGGTAGAACGTAGAATAAATGTCAATAGTTGTGTAAGGCTTTTCTATTTAGATTCGTTGTGATGCACTTTTTTAGTTTTTGCAATCCTATATGTACCCATATCCATTTACTTAATTTCCAATACCATTTTTTTCGGCGGTCAAGCTTTTGTTTGGCTTCATCAGGAAGCCACGATCCCATATATAAATGTACAGTAGTGGTATTGGAAGTTTTATCCCAGTTTCCAAAAAAGTCCATTGCATTAAAGTATGTACGTGGATATATATGTACATCTCCTATCAATTGTTCGCTATTATCTGTTTTTAATCTATATTTCTCTGCTAAATAATTGGTGACTATTACTACATTGGAGGTGTTTTGTGTGATAATATCCATAGAAAATGGTTGGTTATAGTACTCTAAAAGTTCAGCTATTATGTGATGCTTAGGAGGAAATCCCATTACTCCCATTGATAATACTTTTCCATCTTCAAATCCCATAAAAGCGATATCTTTTTCAACAAATGGATTTAGACTCTTTTCCATTTTTTCATCTGTATCCAAGTAAATTCCACCATTTTTATAAAGTGCTATTAGGCGTACATAGTCTGCAACAAAAGCATATTTCTTGTTTTCATAAGCTCCTTTGCACCATTCGCTACTATTTATGTCAAAATTTTCTTCATTCCAAAGTTTAAACTCATAATCGGGAAGATGCTCTTTCCATGATTTAATACATTTTTGTACCAATGGAGGCATCTCCTTTCCTCCAAACCAACAGTAGTGGATTATTTTAGGAATCATAATTTTAACTATAATATTTTGTGTGTTCTAATCCTCTCTTTGAAATCACTTTTCCCGGATTGCCTACTACTACCGAGTTATCAGGAATATCTGTTACCACAATAGCTCCGCTACCAATCATCACATTATTCCCAATAGTAATATTCCCAATTACTTTAGCTCCAGAGGCTATCACGACATTATTTCCAATATGAGGTGCACCACCTTTAGGACCGCGTACACTACCTACTGTTACACCATGGTAGATGGTACAGTTGTCCCCAATTATAGCTGAACCGTTGATGACAATGCATGAATAATGTGGAAACATTAGTGCTTTACCTATTTTTGTACCAAATCCAATTTGAATACCTGTGAGATATTGATTGTGCTTATGAATAAGCTGGACGCACCTTAAACAGAATTTAGCCATAAAGTGGTGTTTAGTTATTAGATAGGAACCAATTCTAAACCAAAAGGTGATTCGAAATGACGCATTAAATAGAAGCGATTTTACCCCCCCCATTTATTAATATTTGTTAACCTTTCCAGGTCGGATACAATAAGACTTTTGCATTCTTTCCAGATCATAATTTGTAATAGTTTTTGTTTTATACTTTGAATAAATCCTTTTGTGCAGTTACAAAAGGCAGAAATCTTTTCATTAGAGGTATAATGATTGAATATGAAGCTAAAGTAATGCATACTGTACACCAATAAGCTCTGTCGTGGTTACTGATAATCTTGTTGATGATAAGCGATACGACGGCTAATAGCAGAAGATGGGTAACCAATAACATAATTGAATATCTTCCTATATAGCTTATAAATGGTATTTTTACTATAGCTTTTGATATAAACAGTACACACAAAGTTCCTGTTATTCCGGAAACATAAAAAGCTATAGGATGTACATCGAACTTATTTTCTATATACATAAGGTTTCCTCCGGAAAGTAGGTAAGTAATACCACCAGACATAAGTACAAATAATATCCAATACTTATCCCATTTATTAGGTTCGAGTATGTGGGTATATTTCCTGAAAATGTACCCAATGGCAAAGAACGGGAGCACTGTCATACTAGTGTCAATAAATATCTGGATATTGACATTATTCCTTCCCATAAAGAATCCTATTATACCAATTATAAATAAGATACATATAAGTGTGGCTATTTTGAAGCACTTTGTATATTTTTCTATAAAAATCAAACAAAAATAAAAAATGATATTGGTTTCAAACAAACTTAACAAGAACCATAAAGGGATATTTGTGAATTTCTCATTATAAAAATCAATGAAACTATGCCATCCTATGACAGACTTGATTCCCATATCTACATTTAATTCTTGTAGAATGAATGGTACAATCACTCCTGTACAAAAATAGAAAAAGAAAAAGGGTATCAATAATTTGTTCGCTTTTCTGATAGCAAAATTAAAAAATCCATTATATGGTTTGAAGAATAGTCCTGATAAGAAGTAGTATAATGGCATGCGGAAAGTGTTACCAACCATTGTGTTGAATTCATATCCAATGTGATAGAAATATATGTCACAGTGGAACAATACAACAAGGATAATACAAAAACCTTTAGCTAAATCAATATATTCTATTCTCCCCCCCCCCTGGTGTATCTTATTTTTACTATTTATCATAATCTTTGTCTGTTTATTACATTAAAGTGTAGCTTATTTATGTTTGCTTTACCTGCTTTTATCCAAAGATTTGGCCAAATACAACGGAGATGAATTGTGAAATAATGCTTCAGTGCAATACAGATCCATAATGTCTGTTCTCTAAATGAAATATTTCCATTGGAGGCATTCCATTGGGGCGGTACATAAGTTTCCAACGCTTCTTTAGCGGTATTTCTGGGTCGCACCAGGCATCAATGTGTTCATGCGCATCACATTCGCCAAGTGGATGTCCTACCTGCCATAATTCTATTCCAGCTTTACGGGCGCGCAGCCGTAATCAAAATCACCGCGCGCATGTGTATAGTAGGGGTCAAGTGTCCCCAATTTCTTGTACACGCTGTGAGGAACCAATACTATATTTCCATTCATCATAATTACTGGCACAGGGCTGTCATCAGAAGATGGGCGTGCCACTTTTCCAGTTTTATCTCTGCCTCCATACGTTAGTTTGCTACGTGTCTGAGTATCCACTGTAGACCCAAGTACGATGGTTCTGTTTTTTTTCAATAGGCTTACACGGAGCAAAGATGCGATACAGTCTTTGTATATGAAGGTGTCATCGTTTAGCCAAAGGTAATAATCATAGTTGCATCCATTTCGTTTTTTTTCCTCGGCCATTTTCCATGCTTCTATCATACCGCGATTCCAGAATACTCCATCTACGGTTTTGATGTTAACATGGGGAAACTGTGTTTTTACGCTTTCTACAGTTCCGTCAGTAGAACCTCCGTCCACTATATAAATGTCAAACTTAGTGTCAGCTGGAAGTGATTGTGCTGTTATGTTGCGCAGGCACTTTATGGTTTTCTCCTTACGGTTAAATACAGTCAAAAGTATGGCTATATGGTTCATATTGCAATTGATAAAGGGGAATATATTATGGCTTAATTTTATGATAAATATATCGTATAAACCATTGTAAGTTCAATCGAGGTGATTTGTGTAGGAAAATTATAGGTTTATACTTATCATTTGGGTGTATTGGAATTTTATAGGCATAGAATGGTGATTTATAGGTTTCGGGGTGCTTTCCACGTTGGCTGATGTCTCGATGGGGGGATATTCCATGTTTTTGCATAGTAATGAAAAAAATGCTTTGATCTTCACGATGAGCAACGAATGCTTCTCCAAAATCGGTTGTAGGAACATCGAATTTTCCTAATCCTGCTGGTGATAATAGTTCAAAATCACAACATAGTGACAGCCATTCTTTCATAAATTTACGTGTGGCAGGAGTTACAAGAAAGCAGAAATAAGTTGCGATGATTTGATTACTTGCTTTATACTTTTCTTCCGTAAGCCCCATCTTTTCAAAGCATACTGGTTTCGTAAAACAAGATTCGAGTAATGGTATATCGCAAACGAATAGAGGCTGTTTTTCTGAAAGATTTGCGATTATCCCCCTCCCTATAAAGAAAGATCCTGAATCACAGTAGAATATGATGTCTCCATCAGAACAATCAGACAGAGCCTTATTTACAAAATAAGTTTCCAAAGCCACAAGCCGTTTCCTCTTTTTTGTGATAGGATGTCGTGATGTAGTTTGGCAAATGATTGATCTATGTCATTAGGAGTATATTCATATACTTTATCAAATCTAGCAATATACCTACCAGTTAATGTATTCCATTTACGGGCAGGCTCATATTGCT
>ENA-OQCK01000061-OQCK01000061.1-human-gut-metagenome-genome-assembly--contig:-NODE-61-length-57827-cov-4.115581_pt1 | contig 57827 bp, 68 predicted proteins | sample MGYA00242498_ERZ504578 | MGnify/ENA primary metagenome ERZ504578 (study PRJEB26092, sample SAMD00036229) | human gut metagenome | host: Homo sapiens | study: EMG produced TPA metagenomics assembly of...
ATCTCGCTAACCGATAAAACTCATCTTAGAGATTTGTTCGACAAATCGAATTTCAAAAATATCAAAGAGCTAAATGATTCAAGTGAATCGAATTTATTTAATTTTTAACCGACTAGTGACCAAAAAAATTTTTAGTGGACACTAGTGGAGAAACTTTTAAAACGAACTGTAATATGAAAAGGATATATATTGTAATGTTGTTTGCTGCTTTAGCAACCATAACTTATGCTCAGACGGATGATAAAGGTTATCAGGAGGGAGCTTGGGTATTGAAAGGAGTGACTGGTCTTAATATGTCACAGACTGCCATGGCCAACTGGTCGGCAGGAGGTGAGAATTCCATTGCTGGAAATGCCTACTTGAATGCATCACTGACACACAAGAAAGGAAACTGGCTCTGGGTCACCAACATGGTGCTGGACTATGGCTTGTCGAAAACCAAATCTCAGGGGATGAGGAAAAGTAGTGATAAAATAGGGCTTTCCACTCAGTTGGGATATTCTACAGACAACGTCTGGTTCTATACACTGATGGGTGATTTGAATACCCAGTTTGCCAAAGGATATGACTATCCTGACAAAGAGCACCAGATTTCCAATTTCTTTGCTCCTGCCTATTCGAATATCGCCCTGGGTATGGAATGGAGGCCTAAGAGTAACTATTCTCTACTGCTTTCACCCGTTTCCACCAAGATGACTTTCGTGACTGATGACTATCTTTCCGATTTGGGCGCTTTTGGTGTAGACCCGGGTGACCACTTCAAGATAGAGGGTGGCGCTTTTGTGAAAGCCCGTGCTGAATTGCCCGTGATGGAGAATGTGAATCTGATTACTACGGCTGATTTCTTTACTCCTTACAGCAAAGATTTTGGAAACATAGATGTGAATTGGGATGTACTTATCAGCATGAAAATCAATAAAGTATTGTCGGCTACCATCAATACAACTCTGAAGTATGACAATGATGTGAAAACGTTTGATGACAATGGAGTGAAGAAGGGCGCCAAGGTGCAGTTTAAGGAAGTGCTGGGAATTGGGCTGGCATATAATTTCTAATCCTTGAGGCTGATTGTTGAAATGAAAAAGTAAAGTCAAAACGTACTGACTGATTTGTAAAACGCGGATTACGCAGATTACATGGATTTATTAATTTATCCGCGTAATTTGCGTAATCCGCGCTTGATTTTTATGATATAGTAATTTACCGGTTCAGTTCCAGCATTTCCTCTATATACTCCCTCGTGTTGCTGAGCCGGGGCACCTTATGCTGTCCGCCGAGTTTCCCCTTGCTATCCAGCCAGTTATGGAAGAGGTTGGGACGGGCGACGATGATTTCCAGCGGTTGCAGCGCCAGGTTATTCTGCCTTTTAGCTTCATAGTCGGAGTTCACCTCTTTCAGGGTGTCGTCCAATACTTTGGCGAACTTCTCCAGGCTGTCCGGCATTTGTGCAAACTCTATCAGCCACTGGTGGCGGCATTTGGCATGCTTGTCCATAAACACGGGAGCAGCAGAGTAATCTACTACTTGTGCACCGGTCTCGGCACATGCCCTGGCAAGTCCTCTTTCCGCGTTATCCACAATCAGTTCTTCGCCGAACGCGTTGATAAAGTGCTTGGTACGTCCGGTGATGACGAACTTATAGGGGTTCTTCGATGTGAACTTCACCGTATCTCCAATCATATATCGCCACAAACCGGCAGAAGTGGAGATTACCATGGCGTAGTTTTTGTTCAGCTCCACCTCCTCGAGGCAGAAGGTACGCGGATTCTCCTTGCCTACATCTTCAAGCGGGATGAACTCGTAGAAGATACCGTAGTCAATCATCAGCAACATGGCAGGGTCGGCAGGGTCGTTCTGCGTGCCGAAGTAGCCTTCGGAGGCGTTATAAGTCTCTACATAATGCATCTTGCTGCTGCGGATCACGTCTTTGTATTGCTCGCGGTAGGGAGTGAAGGCAACGCGCCGTGGAAGAATACCTCCAGGTTGGGCCATATCTCCTCAAGGCTCTGCTTTCCCGTCTTTTCCAGTATATGTTTGATGAGTACAAGCATCCAGGACGGTACACCGGAAAGGTTGCTTACATTTGCATGGATGGTTTCGCGGGCAATGGCCTCCATTTTGGGCTCGAAGTGCTCCATCAAGGCTGTCTGCTTGCTGGGTACGCGGACAAAGTTTACCAGCGGGTTGATATTTTCTATGAGGATGGCGGAGAGGTCGCTACAAGACTGTGTTGGTGTTCAGGTTGGGAGCGTGGCTGCTCCAAGGATAAGCCCTTTACCGGAAAAGAAACGGCTTTCGGGATTCTGTCCCAGATAGATGGCAACGGCATCCCGGCCTCCCTTGTAATGCGTGTCGTGCAAGGACTCCCGGCTGACGGGCAGGAACTTGCTCTTGTCGTTGGTGGTACCCGATGATTTGGCAAACCAACGTATTTCCGAAGGCCAAAGCAGATTTTGCTCACCGGCACGCAGGCGGGTTACATAAGGTTTTACTTCTTCATAAGTTTGTATGGGAAGGCGCTTCTTGAAATCTTCATAAGTACGGATAGAGGCATAGTCATGCTTCTTTCCCCATTCCGTGTTTGCCGCTGTCCGGACGAGCGCTGCAGTACAAGCTGTTGCAATTCACCGGCATGGCTGGTGTATTGTTCGATTTCTTTCAGACGGGGAGCAAAATATACCTTATTCAGAAACTTTGTAATATTCATCGTTCTTTGTGAAATCTTATTTTAAACCGCAAAAATAATCTTATTTATCGGCATCTCTATCTTTTTCTCTTTTTTCTATCTTTACGGACCTATAGAACAATAATTCAAACAAAAATATCATGAGAATAGGTATTTTGACTTCAGGAGGCGACTGTCCCGGCATCAACGCTACCATTCGCGGTGTATGTAAAACAGCTATCAACCATTATGGAATGGAAGTAATTGGCATTCACAGCGGTTTTCAGGGGCTGCTGACCAAGGATGTGGAGTCGTTTACCGAAAAATCCTTATCCGGTTTGCTGAACTTGGGAGGTACGATGCTCGGTACTTCGCGCGAGAAGCCCTTTAAGAAGAACGGCGTGATGTCCGGCGTGGACAAACCGGCACTGATAGCGCGGAATATCGAAGAGATGGGGCTTGATTGTGTAGTCTGTATCGGCGGGAACGGTACGCAGAAGACAGCCGCCAAACTCTCTGCTATGGGCTGAACATTGTGTCTGTACCTAAAACCATAGACAACGATATTTGGGGAACTGATTTCTCCTTCGGATTCGATTCTGCCGTCAGCATTGCTACGGATGCCATCGACCGGTTGCACAGCACGGCCAGCTCGCACAAGCGGGTGATGGTGATTGAGGTGATGGGCACAAGGCAGGTTGGATAGCCTTATACTCCGGTATGGCAGGCGGTGGTGACGTGATTCTGATTCCGGAGATTCCCTATAATATCCACCGTATCGGAGAAACGATTCTGAATCGGCTGAAGAAAGGAAAGCCTTACTCCATCGTGGTGGTAGCCGAAGGTATACAGACGGACGGGCGGAAGCGTGCCGCCGAGTATATAGCTCAGGAGATAGAGTATGAGACGGGTATCGAGACCCGTGAGACTGTGTTGGGTTATATTCAGCGGGGCGGCTCACCCACACCTTTTGACCGTAACCTTTCCACACGTATGGGTGGACATGCCACGGAACTGATTGCCAACGGGCAGTTCGGGCGGATGATTACCTTGAAGGGGAATGAAATAGCTTCTGCACCGCTGGAGGAGATTGCGGGCAAGTTGAAGCTGGTGACGGAAGACAATGACTTAGTTGTCCAGGGACGTCGGATGGGAATCTGTTTCGGCTAATTTTTCTTGTGGGGATTCTTCAACAGCTTCTGCCATGGGATTTTCTTCTGTGGAGGTTTCTGTTGCATGGTTTCGCTCCTTGGCTGCCTGGACTTCCTCCTTGAAAGCGGCATCCTTAATTTTTTTCAATGCCATCTGTGCCGCATTTTGTTGCGACTCCTTCTTGGAATAACCGGCGCCGGTACCTGCCGATATCCCTTCGATGCGGACTTCGGTGTGGAACATCGGATTGTATTCTTCGTCGAGAAACTGCTCGATAAGCTCGAATGACACCTCCATTTTGTTCTTCTGGCTCCATTCGATGAGTTTTGACTTGAAGTTGACCTCTTTGCGAGACATCTTGTCGAGTCGATATAGTTTTTGAAAATCTTCTCTTCCATGAACTGCTTGCAGCGGTCGTAGCCCTGGTCCAGATAAATGGCGCCGATGAAGCTTCGAATGCATTGCCGTACATGTAGCTGTTGTGGGATGAGGAGCGGGTGGAGTATTTCACCAGTTTGTCCAGTCCGATTTCCACGGCCAGTTTGTTGAGTGTTTCCCGCTGTACAATTTTGGAACGGGTATTGGTAAGGAACCTTCGCGGCGTCCTTCGAAATGGCGGTAGACAATATCTCCTACAATGCGTCGAGGATAGCATCGCCCAAGAATTCCAGCCGTTCGTTGTTGATGGGACGTCCTTTTTCGGAGCGCATGGAGATGGATTTATGCAGCAAAGCCTGCTGATAGACCTTGATGTCACGTGGAAAGAAGCCGAGAATTCTGTAAAAACAAAATAAGACTCTCTATCCTTGCGGAACAAGAGCCTTATTTTATCTATTTGGTTACGTAACACGACCTTATTATTCTGCGTATTTCTTGAAAATGACACACGCATTATGACCACCGAATCCAAAAGTATTGGACAAAGCTACGTTCACTTCGCGCTTTTGTGCTTTGTTGAACGTGAAGTTCAGGTCATAGTCGATGTTTTCGTCGTTATCACCCTCTTCGTGGTTGATGGTCGGAGGAACAATGCCATTCTTGATGGCGAGGATGCTTGCAATGGATTCTACCGCACCGGCAGCGCCCAGCAAGTGGCCGGTCATGGATTTTGTCGAACTGATGTTCAACTCATACGCATGCTGTCCGAATACCTCTTTGATTGCTTTTGCTTCCGAAATATCACCTACGGGAGTAGATGTACCGTGAACATTGATATAATCTACTTCTTCGGGTTTCATTTCTGCATCTTCCAACGCATTCAGCATCACTAACTTGGCTCCCAAACCTCGGGGTGAGAGGCTGTCAGGTGATGAGCGTCGGCAGACATTCCTACGCCGGCAACTTCCGCATAGATTTTGGCACCGCGTGCTTGGCGTGTTCCAGTTCCTCGAGAACGAGACAACCGCCACCTTCACCCATGATGAATCCGTCACGGCTTGCGCTGAACGGACGGGATGCAGTTTCGGGAGAATCATTGCGGGTTGACAATGCATGCATGGCATTGAAACCACCTACACCGCAAGCGGCGATGGCAGCTTCCGAACCACCGGACACGATAACATTTGCCTTACCCAAACGGATGAGGTTAAACGCATCGGCAATAGCATTTGTGGAAGTGGCACATGCAGAACAAGTTGCGTAGTTGGGACCATGGAAACCATACATGATGGAAATTTGTCCGGCAGCAATGTCCGAAATCATCTTGGGGATGAAGAACGGATTGAATTTGGGGCCGTTTTCCTTACCGGTCAGGGCATAGTTGCCCGCCTCTTCTTCGAATGTACGGATGCCACCGATACCGGCGCCGAAGATGACACCGATTCTGTTTAAATCCTCATTTTCGACGTCAAGCCAGAGTCACCTACCGCTTCTTTGGCTACTGCAATGGCATATTGTGTGTACAAGTCCATCTTGCGGGCCTCTTTGCGGTCTATATATTTGGTAGCATCGAAGCCTTTTACTTCGCATGCAAACTGAGTCTTGAAAAGCGATGCATCGAAATGAGTAATAGGTCCTGCTCCACTAACCCCATTCACAAGATTTTCCCAGAATTCGGGAACACTGTTGCCAATGGGAGTAATGGCGCCGAGACCTGTTACTACAACTCTTTTTAATTCCATGTTATAAACGAATGGATAAGATTACTTAGCGTGTTCTTCGATGTAAGATACAGCATCACCTACAGTACCAATCTTTTCAGCCTGGTCATCGGGAATAGAGATACCGAATTCCTTTTCGAATTCCATGATAAGTTCTACAGTGTCAAGAGAATCAGCTCCCAGGTCGTTAGTGAAGCTAGCTTCGTTAGTAACTTCTGATTCTTCTACGCCTAATTTATCGACGATAATCGCTTTCACTCTTGATGCAATTTCAGACATAACTTTAAGTTTTTAATTAATAATTAGTTTTATTTCTTTAAATTTGCGGTGCAAAGGAATGAATATTTATCATTCCTCGCAAATATTTGATGAATTAAATGCACCTTTTTGCACATTTTTCACGGTTTTGTGCAGTAATTGGAGGGATTATGGGAAAAAATATCGCAGTTTTAGCGTCGGGAAGTGGTACGAATGCCGAGAATATCATCCGTTATTTCCGGGAAAAAGGTTCGGCATGTGTGGCTCTGGTTTTGACTAACCGGCAGAATGCGTTTGTTTTAGAGCGTGCCAAGGGGCTGGGAGTGCCTTGTGTCTGGTTTGCCAAGAGCGATTGGAAGTGGAGAGCTTGTTTTGTCGACGCTTCGAGAGCATGATATTGATTTTGTGGTATTGGCAGGATTCCTGGCACGTGTGCCGGACAATATTCTGCATGCTTATCCCAATAAAATGATAAATATACATCCTTCGTTGCTGCCCAAGTTCGGTGGAAAGGGAATGTACGGCGACCGTGTGCACGAGGCAGTGATTGCTTCCGGCGAAAAGGAAAGCGGTATTACCATCCATTATACGAATGAGCATTATGACGAAGGCGGCATTATCTGCCAGCAGAAATGCCCCGTATTGCCGGGCGATACGCCGGAGGAGCTGGCGCAACGCATCCACCGGCTGGAGTATGAATACTATCCGAAGGTGATAGAGGAGTTGGTGGAAGGCCTCTCTCCCAGTTATTTATAGAATCGGTTAAGGGAGAGGATGGCCTCGTTCAGCTTACGGTTGTCTATCTTGTAGTTTTCCAGGGGATTCAATGCACTGTCGCTGATTTCTATATATCCGGAAGGGTGTTTTTCCAGAATAGTATGATTTTCTACGATAAAGGCATAATTGAGATTGTCGCCCACGATATGTCAGTTCCGTGGACAAGTATCGGTTATTAAATGCCCCATACTGTAATCGGAAGGCGGATTGGTTACACCCAGCACTTTATTCATTAGGGTTGGTGCAAAATCATAGTGCGTGGTACGGTGATGGTAGGTATGTGGCTGTTCTCCCGGTTCATATAATAGGAAGGGGATATGTGTTTGTACCGGTGAATAATTACTGCCGTGGCCCCAATAATTTTTATGATTCTCATTGAATTCTTGTCCATGGTCTCCGGTAATGATGACCAGGGTATTGTCTAGCAGTTTCTTTTCCTCAAGTTTGTGGAGGACGCATCCCACCAGTGAGTCGGCTTCCGCCACGCAGTTGTAGTAGAGGTTCAGGAAAGGAGTAGGGTCTATGTCGTTGTTCAGTTTCATATAGTCGGCGAACTCCCAGGACGGTTGGAAACGATAAAGCTTGTCCTTCGGCACTTCATATCCGTGTGCCAAATCATAGAAGAGAAAGGAAAAGAAAGGTTTTGTACCGCTGCCCAGCGTATCGAGTGCTTGCAGATAATCTGCTGTAATACGGCAGTCGCGGTCATAAACGGTTTTTCCTTCGGTATGGGTACGCAAGTCGGGTACCTTTGAGAAAAGTATTTTGGCAAATGGCGGGTTGACGATTGTAGCACTGGGATAAATACCTATCTGATAATTCTGCTTCAATAGTTCTTCTATGAGCAGGGGCTGTATGCCCGATACCTCAAAATCAGTCCAGTAGATGGATGAGAGACTGAAGAAAAGCCCGAAGATACTTCACGTGTGCCATTGCTGCTGCTTAGATGGGAGGTGAATCTGCTGCAACTGTCGGCAAAGTGGCTGATATGAGGTGTAATGTCCTGGTTAAAGGCGCGGTAGTTCCATGAGTCTATGGCTATCAGCACTACATTCTTGGGGTTGGAATGGACTTCGTATTTCAAAGAATCTATCGGATAGTTGAGGTCAGCAGACTGCTTTTTGTTGTTGAAGTTCATTTTAATGACATCCTTGGATGAGACCACTCCTAACTTCATCATCAGGCGGGTTGCCGTAAGCGGGAAGTAATAGGGCAGGCAGGGGGCGCTGCGAATCACTGAAGTCTTTTGCGCTACGGCGGCATAGGCATGATAAAAGTTAGAGAATAGTGCAAACAAAATCAGAGTGGCAAGTATAGGACGGAAGCCACAGCGGTGAAAGCGGGTATAACAATGGCCTGCAAGTATTCTTAGCAAAGTATTGGCGGCAAATATACCCACTAATACTCCTGCAATCTTCAGATAAAGCCAGAAGCTGAATGTGAAAATCTCACTGTTGCCCTCTCCAACCAGGAGATTCAGTACAAAACCATTGATATGGAACTTGTAAAGACTGTACACACTGCCGTCTATGTAAGCAAGTATATTGAGTAATGATACAAGAATAATGTGTGTGATGGCGGCGGCTTGATGGCGCCGGACGGTAATGGCTACGATTAAGGATATGATGTAAGGAATAAGTGCCCACAAGGCGGCATGTGAGCAAGCGGCCGTTATATAAAACATCCAGCCTCCCACGTCCATCATGCGAGCCGGGGACTGTGAATCAGATAAAACAGAAATTGTATGGCAATCGTCAGAGTTGAAATTGCATAAAAAATAAATCCTTCACTGAGTGATTTCTCTAACTGTATTTTTTGCATTGATATTGTAATGTTTTGCCTATAGTTTCCTCTGATTCGGCATTGATAGTAAAGGCGTGAGGAGCTTATATAGTGACGTCTTTTGTATTATCGGGCTGTATCTCTAAATGTATGTGCTACTTGGGATATAAGTGTAAGCATCTTTTTCTCTTCGTAGCGGGTAGTCTCCCCGCAATTTTTCAAATTGTTCGGGATGTGTTTTCAGTGTTTCGCTGTCCCTTCTCGGGTCATACATTTGCAGATATGCTTCTGCCAGGCTGTCGGCGGTAATAATCGGGTTCCGGGGTTGGGGGGGAGCGATGCGGTAGTCGGCTTTGATGTGAAAGAAACGGCAAAGGGCATCCAGGGACATACGGGTGGCATTGGCTTTTCCGTCGGCTGAATAACCGGCTATATGGGGAGTTCCAAGGAACACTCTATTTAATAAGGTAAGATTGATATCAGGCTCGTTCTCCCATACATCAATGATGGCATCGGAAATCAGTCCGTCTTCTAAGGCATTCAGGAGCGCATTGGTTTCAATCACCTCTCCACGTGAGGTATTGATAATGACGGGACAGCGTTTTAATGACCGGAAGAAAGTATGGTCTGCCAAATGGAATGTTTTGTATGGCCCTTCCTTATATAAAGGTACGTGGAAGGTGAGGATATCACATTCTGCTGCGAGTGCTTGCAAGGAACTGAAATCTCTCTCTCCTTCCTTGTCTTGCCGGGGCAGGTCATTCTTCAGGACACGCATGCCTAGTTCTTGCCCTACTTGGGCTATTTTGCTACCCACATTGCCTACGCCGATGATGCCTAATGTCAATTCGGACAGTTGTACTCCTTTGAGTTGTTGCAATAATAGTAAGGCTGATTGCACGTATTGGGCTACGGATGCTGAATTGCATCCGGGGGCATTGGTCCAAGCGATGCCTGCTTCACGGCAATATTCCGTATCTATATGGTCGAAGCCTATGGTGGCGGTAGCAATGAAGCGGACTTTACTGCCTTCCAGCAATTCCTTGTTGCAGCGGGTGCGGGTACGTATAATCAGTGCATCGGCATCTTTTACCAACTCCGGAGTGAAGTCTCTGCCGGGAGTATAAATCACGCTGTCGGCTATTTTTTCGATGGCTTCTTTAATGAAAGGTATTTTGTTGTCAACAATGACTCTCATAATGCTGCTGTTCTTTTCGACGATTTTCCATCGTGCGAAGATACGACTAATCCGTCAAAGTGGCTAAGTAATGCCCGGAAAATAATTTGACTCTTTCCGTTTTTAAGTTTGCATTTCTGCCCTCACCGCTCTCACTCTTTTCTTCAACTTCCCTATTCAACGGCATTGCAGGGTGGGTGAGAGCAATCGAAAGGGTGAGGGTAAATTTTGCTCTCACCCGTGTTTTCTTCCGTTCCGCATCCTTCTTTCTTCTGTTGCATCCTTTTCATTCTTTCGTTTTACTTTTGGATTCTTCAGCAGCCCACGTTAGTGAGCCGTGATGTTCACTTGAGTGAACTAAACAGCTCACTAGTGTGGTTGAATTGGTTCATAACAGTGGGCCGATGATGAATAAAGTAGTTTTCGGGAAGGAGATAAGGTGTTTGAAGGATAAAACAATGGGCCAGTACGGATTGAACAATGGGGATGTGCCCGATTCCGTACTTGGTTTTTGTAACAGACAGCAAGTGATTGCTCATCTCTATCTTATGTTTTATAGGTGAATTTGTGTTTTTGTCAAAAAAGGAAAGCGAAATAGACTGCTATATGAGGATTATCTTGTACATTTGCAGCTGAAACTTTTTAGAGATGAGAATAGGATACGACGGAAAACGGGCTGTGCAGAATTTTACGGGATTGGGCAATTACAGCCGGTATGTGGTGCAGTCATTGTCAGCCTTTGCTCCGGAAAACGAGTATTGGTTGTATGCTCCGGTACACCGTGAAAATCAGCAACTCTCGTCGATGGTGGCCGAAAGCCGGGGAACGGTATCGGTACATTATCCATCTTATTGGCTCTGGAGAGGAATGACTTCGTTGTGGCGCGTGGGAGGTATACGCAGGACTTGAAACGGGACAACATACGGCTGTTCCACGGATTGAGTAACGAACTTCCCCTGACCATCCATCGGGTACGGGAAGTAAAGAGTGTGGTGACTGTTCACGACCTTATTTTCCTGAGACTTTCACATTGTTTTTCGTTGGTCGACCGCTTGATTTATAACTACAAATGCCGCTATGCATGCAAGCATGCAGACCACATCATTGCTGTGAGTGAGTGTACCAAGCGTGACATCATACATTATTATGGAATTCCTGCGGATAAAATTTCCGTTATTTACCAAGGGTGTAGTTCTCTGTATGCCTGTCGTGTCGGTAAGGATAAGCGCAAGGAGGTGATGCGGAGTTATCGGTTGCCCGAACGCTATATCTTGTCGGTGGGCACCATTGAGGAGCGTAAAAATGCGCTGGCCATTGTGAAGGCTTTGGAGTATCTGCCCGATGAACTGCATTTTGTTCTGGTAGGGAGACCCACAGCCTATATCCATCAGCTGAAAGAGTTTATGACAAAAGCCGGATTGCAAGACAGAGTACATTTTCTGCATGGTATCCCTTCGGACGATTTACCTGCCATTTATCAGTCGGCCGAGACTTTTGTATACCCATCCGTTTACGAAGGTTTTGGCATCCCTATTCTTGAGGCTTTGCATTCCGGCATTCCGGTGGTAGCAGCAACCGGCTCTTGTCTTGAAGAAGCGGGGGGGGAGCATTCATTGTATGTGCGTCCCTATGATGTGGAGGGATTGGCGGCAGCGATTGCCCGTACACAAGAGCCTTCTTTGCGTGCCACCATGATTGAGGAGGGGCTGAAGTGGGCACAGCGTTTCACGGAGGAGCAGATGGCGCGTGAGACGATGGAGTGTTATCGGAAAGTATTAACAAAAGAAACCTAAGATATGAATTATTTGGACCGCAATGAGTTTAACTACGCACCTTCGCAAGAGGTGGTGGAGGCTCTAAAGAATTTTGATATAAACAAACTCTGTTTCTATACCCGTATCTACGACGAAGGCAAGAAGAGTATTCTGTCTGTTTATCTATCTGAATCTTACGGAATTGATGAACCGCAGGTACTGTTGGGTTATGGTGGAGAAGATATATTGAAACAAGCAGTCCACTATTTCCTGACCCAAGAGGATGGGAACAAGACGATGCTCATTCCTAAATTCTCGTGGTGGTACTATAAATCCATTGCTGATGAAGTGGACGGGCATACGTTGCAGTATCCATTGTATGAGGATGGCAATACCTTTAAATATGATTTCGCTGCCATGAAAGAGATGGTACAGCGTGAGAATCCCAAGGTCTTATTAATCGCTTCGCCCAATAATCCCACCGGTAACGGTCTGACCCCCGCAGAATTGGACGCTTTGTTGGCTGAGTTGCCCGTAACAACCATCGTTTTGGTGGACGAAGCCTATGCCTCTTTCGTATCTACTGATACGGACTATATTAAAATGCTGGTTGATAAATATCCCAACCTGATTATTTCACGCACGCTTTCCAAGTTCTACGGATTGCCCGGATTGCGCATGGGGTTTGGTTTATGAGTAAGGAGTTGGCCAGCTTTGGCAAATACAGCAACAAATATCTGGGTTATAACCGTATCTCTGAGGATATTGCTATTGCCGCACTGAAATCGGATGCGCATTACCGGAATATAGCACGGCTGATGAATGAGAGTCGCGCCTGCTTTGAAGCGGAGATAGGGACGTTGCCTGGTTTCAAGGTATATGAGTCGGTGGCGAACTTTGTCCTTATAAAATATCCGATTGTCTTGAAAGAACGCTTACAGAAAGCTTTTGCCGACGAGGATTATAAGGTGAAGTTCATGAATGAACCAGACATCAATACCCATTTGCGTATTACCTTGGGGCGTCCTGAACAGAACCGTATTGTCATTGACACCATTAAAAAAATTGCATTACAATGAAAGCGGTTATATTGGCTGCAGGGATAGCTTCGCGTTTGCGTCCGTTGACTGATACCACTCCAAAATGTCTGTTGAAAGTTGGAGAGCGTTGTTTGCTGCAAAGAGCCTTTGATGCATTGCTGCAGAATGGCTTTCGGGAGTTTGTCATTGTCACCGGTTATAGACAGCAGCAGATTGTGAACTTTCTGGAAGCTCATTATCCGGCATTGGAGGTTACGTTTATCTATAATGAGAAATATGCTTCTACCAATAATATCTACTCTTTATGGCTTACACGGCCTTATGTAGATAAAGAGGACATTCTGTTGCTGGACAGCGATATCCTTTTTGACCCGCAGATTGTAGCCAAGTTGCTTGGATATGGTCAAGCGGATGCGTTGGCTCTGAACCATCATACATTGGGGGAAGAGGAAATCAAGGTAATAGCGGACAATGATGGCAAGGTGTTGGAAATCAGTAAGACGTGCTCCATATCCCGAGCTATTGGCGAGTCTATTGGCATCGAGAAGATGTCTGCCGCTTATACAGAAGCGCTTTTCCGGGAATTGGAGGTTATGATTACCAAAGAAGGTTTGGATAATATCTTCTATGAACGTGCTTTTGAGCGTCTCATACCGCAAGGACACTCTTTCTATGCGCTTGACACTACCGAATATTTTTCTGTGGAGCTTGATACGGTGAATGACTTTGAACAAGCACAGCGGTTGATTCCTTCACAACTTTATTAATTAATGGGCTGATTTTTATGGCAGATTATGATATACGTCCTTTGCAGCTTCGTATTTTGAAGATATTGCTTGCTGTGGATAAAGTTTGTAAAGAACATGGTTTGCGCTATTATATAATGGCCGGTACTATGCTTGGTGCAGTCCGTCATAAGGGATTTATCCTTGGGACGATGATTTGGATATCGGTATGCCGAGGGCTGATTATGATTTGTTGATGTCTCATTCCAAGGAATGGCTTCCCAAGCCTTATGAGGCTGTCTGCGCAGAAAATGATCCGAATTATCCATTACCTTTTGCCAAGATACAAGATGCGGATACGACTCTTATCGAGCGTATGCATTTGAAATACTTGGGAGGTATCTACTTGGACGTATTTCCATTGGACGGTGTACCGCAAAGCAACCTGAAACAGAGGATTCATTTTGCCCGGTATGAATTTTACAAGCGGGTGCTCTATTTTATCTACCGCGACCCTTATAAACATGGAAAAGGTCCCGGCTCATGGTTGCCGCTGCTGTGCCGGAGACTTTTTACTACTGCCGGCGTACAGAGGAGTATCAGAAATGTGATGACCACCTATGACTTTGACAAGTCTTCTTTAGTCTGTGATTATGACGACGGTATGCGCGGTATTATGCCCAAGGCAGAGCTGGGAGCTCCGACTCCCGTTTCGTTTGAGGGCGAAACAGTGTGGGGAGTACAAGATTATGACGCCTATCTGACCCGAAAATATGGAGACTACATGGTTATACCGAAACAAAGCGGGCAGAGACAGCATAATTTCCACTATTTGGATTTGGATAAGCCCTATTCTTCACAAGAAAGTTCCAATTCTATTTTATAATTTTGCTCTTTTAGGGAAATGTTAGACAAATGTTTTTTTCCAAAATTTCCATAAGGGACCGAAATCTTTGGTTAATAAATAAAATATGGCTTTTAGGCGGCCGCGTATTAGGCTTATTTTGAATCTATTTCCTGTTTTGAAAGTTCCTATCTTTTGGGATTTGAAATCTTTTCCTTTGTAAGTGAAAACTTTGCGGAATGTGGATGAAGTCATGCCCCATTTTAATAGAAATTGCATTTGACCACAATTCTTGCGTATGCGGGTAGTTGATTTTGTTTCAAAATGATAGATGCGACTGGCTTGTAGCCCTTTCATGAATCTGACTCCACACATATATAATTTTGCGGTGAAATCTGGTCGCTGTACATTCCGGGTGAGTATTCTATACTATAACCGCCTACTAAATCCCAAATGTCCCGGTGTACGATATTGGGAGGAATGGTAGCTCCCATCCAGTCGTTTATTTTGTAGTTCATGTATTCTTTCAGTAATTTATCTTCTTGAAAAGTTTCGATACTGTCTCCATAATTGGCTAAGATGGTTGATGCGCTTTGTGTATGTGGTTGTATTGATGTAGCTGAAAGAAAGAAATAATTGTCAGACAGTTTTTCTATTTCGTCATAGAGAACCTTGTCCCAAAAAGGGAGTACATACATATCATCATTCAAAAATAGAATATAATCAGTTTTGACTTTAGTGCGCATCATATTCATAGCAAAACATACTCCGATATTCTGCTCAGAATGTGTGTAATCAATACCTGCTTTTTTTATCCACTCTAAGGTTCCGTCACTTCCATCGTTTACGTGTACAATGATTTGGTGATTGTAGTAAGAGTTTCTTTGGATACTTTGTATGCATAGTTTTAGGAAAGCAAGGTTATTCCATGTAGGTATAACGATTGAAAATAATCTGTTTTGAGATTTTATAGCTGTCATCTTTTGCTAATTGAGAAAATAAGTACAAAGATATTTATATAAATGGAGTTTTTGATTATAATTACTTGAAAACATTTATATTTTATAATATGCAAAAACAATATTGGTGTGAAATATACTGTTTTATGAGTGATATATAATACCTCTAGATTTCTTGTAGACAATAGTTTGGACTTGGATTGAATTTTTATGTTTGTGTTTTGTGTAGGCTGATGTTCTATATTGTATGATTAGCCTATATCGCTATTTGCGAAACTTGAATTAAGTTATTACTTTTGTGCCGAATCAGCAATTCTAATAAATTTGTTATGACCAAATTCTTAATTATCCGTTTCAGTTCGATAGGGGATATTATCCAGTGTATGGGAATTATCGGTGGAATACGTGAACGGTTTGCAGATGTGGAAATTCATTGGATTACCCGGAAAGATATGGTGGGGACCTTGTCGATGGATGGCAGGATTGATAAATCTGGCGTTGACAAGGAGACCGGACTTGCCGGGTTGTTGAAAATGGCGGCTGATTTGAGAAAAGAGCATTTCGACTACATTTATGACGCTCATAGTAATATCCGTTCCAACATATTGAAGCTGATAGTATCTCCATTGCCTTTTGTGAAACCTTACGTTGCTTTGCGGAGCAAAGAGAGAGGCAAACGCTTTTTGTTGTTTAAACTGGGAATCAATCATTTCGACAAGCCTTTCAGGGGGATGGTGTCTTTTCAGAAACCATTGAAGAAATGGGGAATTACGCATTTTCCGGACAACTATCACGACTGGCATTTCCCGGATGAAATACGTAGCAAGTATGAGAACTTTGTAACCAAAGATATGATTACGCTGGTGCCGTCTGCCAACTGGGAAATGAAACGCTGGCCCGTTTCCTATTGGAAAGAATTGGTTGCCCTTCTTCCTGAGTATAAATTTGTTATTCTGGCTGGTCCGAAGGATACTTTCTGTGAGGAAATCAGAAGTGCTGCACCGGAACGGGTAGTTAACCTTGCGGGACAAACCTCATTGATGGAATCTTCTTACATAGTGTTGCGTTCCAATCTGGTAATCAGCGCTGATACGGGTTTTATGCATGCCGCTGATTTGTTCCGTGTTCCTGCTTTTGCCTTGATGGGACCTACGGCCTTCGGTTTCCCTACGGGACCTACGGTGGAAATACTCGAAACAGCCCTGCCTTGCCGTCCGTGCACCAAAGACGGACGGGGTAAATGCAGGCTAGCTGTTTATCAGAAGTGTATGGTGGATATTACCCCCCAACAAGTCGCTGAAAAGATTATTGCTTCTCTTGGTTGATGGCGCCTATCGTCTTTGTAGTGGAATAACCGTCTACGAAGGGGATAGTTACTGTTTCTTGGGCGTACTCCCTGCCTACAATGTTTTCTATGGCATAGTCGCCACCTTTTACCAACACGTCCGGCGCTACTGTCCTGATGAGGTTCAGCGGGGTGTCTTCCGTAAAAATCACTACGTAGTCCACTGCTTCCAAGGCTGCCAGGACTGTGGAGCGGGCGCTTTCATCATTGATGGGGCGCGATTCCCCTTTCAAACGTTTTACTGAGCTGTCCGAATTCAATCCTACGATAAGTACGTCCCCCAGTCTTTTGGCCTTTTCCAGATAGCACACGTGTCCTTTGTGCAGAATGTCGAAGCAGCCGTTTGTGAATATGATTTTGCGCTCCTGCGCACGCAGTTGTTTTATAGTATCTGCAAGTTGGGGAATAGGAATAAGTTTGCTGGCCGGTTTCCCGATTTGTAGCTCGTCCTGCAACTCTTTGAACAGAATGGGGCTGGTGCCTATTTTCCCGACTACAATGCCGGCCGCTTTATTGGCAAGATAAATGGCATCTGCAATAGGGATACCGGCTGCCAGCGCAGCTGCTAAAGTTGCCACGACAGTATCGCCTGCACCTGAAACGTCATATACTTCCCTCGCTTCGGTAGGAATGTCCTGCGAGGCATCGGGAGCTATGTATGACATGCCTTTTTCGGAACGTGTCACTAATAGAGAAGTAAGGTTATACTCCTTCAGTATCCGGTCTGCTGCGCTATGGATTTCTTTATCCTCATTTCTCACATCCACTCCCGAAACAGCCGAAAGCTCTTTCAGGTTGGGGGTGATGATGGTTGCGGAACGGTATTTCTCCCAATTTGTCCCTTTGGGGTCTATAATGACCTTCTTCCCTTGCCCGGCAGAGGCGGATATAACCTGCTGGCATACTGTATCATTGCATACTCCCTTGCCATAATCCGAAATCACGACAATGTCCACTTCGGGGAGTGCACGCTTCACGGCATCCAGCAGTTTCTGCTCAGTCTCTTCGTTCAGGCATTCATTTTCTGTTTCAAAGTCCAGCCGTACTACTTGCTGGCTGTTGCCTATTACGCGGGTTTTGGTGATGGTTGGGTGTTCTGTATGAAACAGTTCGTTTCTGATACCCAAATCAGCGAACATCTCCTGCATTGTGTTTCCGTTGTGGTCGTTGCCAAGCAGGCTGACGACATACGGCGAGCAACCCAGTCCCAACAGATTTCTTGCAACATTGGCCGCTCCTCCCAATACATTGTAGGTACGGGTGACACGGACCACTGGTACGGGGGCTTCGGGAGAAATCCTTTTCACGTCCCCTATGTGGTAAGTATCCAGCATCACGTCTCCGATGACAAGCACCTTCTTTCCCTTTATACTGTTTAATTCTGCGTTCATAATAGGTTGTTTTTTAATTGGTTTGCCCAGTATATAAGCGGATGTTCCTCTGTGACCCGGAAAGACTTGACACCGCTTCGTTCGCCGCATTCCGTATCCGACTTCTTGTCTCCGAACATATAGGATTGGGACGGGTCGATGTCATACTTCTTCATCGCTTCCGTCACCATGAAAGGAGAAGGCTTACGGCATTCGCAATGTTCTTCCGGAGCGTGAGGGCAAGTATAGAAATCGTTCAGTATAACTCCATGTTTTTCCAGCTCTTGGGCGAGTGCCCGGTTGAACTGTTCGGCGTCCTCCAGTGTAAAGTAGCCACGTCCAATACCGGATTGGTTCGTGATGACAATCAGCAGATAACCCAATTCCTGAAAAATGCGGAGTGCTTCGGCTACACCGGGCAATAATTCAAGCTCTTGGGTCTTGTAAACGTAGCCGAAATCAACATTGATGGTACCGTCCCGATCAAGGAAAATCGCTTTATTCATGGGAGAACAGTTTATTGTCAACGATGCCGCACAAGATATGTCCGATGGTAATGTGCACTTCTTGAATCCTGGCAGATTCGGCGTGCTGTATAATCAACGGGTAATTGCAAAGTTCCTTGCACCTTCCTCCATCCCTTCCCAGGAGCCCTATGGTGGTGATGCCCATAGATTGTGCCTTCTGCAAGGCATGCTCTACGTTGGGAGAGTTGCCGCTGGTAGAAAGGCCTATCAGAATATCACCTTTCGTTCCCAAGGCTGCTGTCTGCCGTTCGAAGACGCGGTCGAAGCCATAATCATTGCTGACTGCGGTCAGGATGGAAGTGTCGGTTGTCATGGCGATGGCGGGCAGGCCTTCCCGTTCGGTCACGAAACGTCCGACGAGTTCGGCGGCGATATGCTGGGCATCGGCTGCACTGCCGCCGTTACCGCAAAGCAAGACTTTGTGCCCTTGTCGAAGGGCTTGTACTATCAGATTGCCGACAGTTTCGATGTCGGCAAGCATTTGCCGGTTGTTCAGGATATTTTCTTTGAGCCTGATACCTTCTTGGATGGACTGGGTGATATAATCTTGCATAATTTTCTAATCTCGTTGGTACAAAGATACGACATTTCAGAAATGAAGCTTGCTTTTGACGAAATTTTTAAATTGTCTTTGCTTTCTCCATTTCAGTCTGCTGAAGAGAGTGAAGAATATGCATTCTTCAATATCGAATCCTCTTTGCTCGGCATATAGAGGTATTATTTTCATGAAGTCATCGGCGGGAATACCCAGTTGGCTGAAGGCATTCATGGACATTCTGATACCGGGTACTTTACCGAGCTTCAGGCGGTTGATGTCAATGAGGGCGAAGTGATATTTGCCGTTTGTCTTCCGGTAAATATATTCTTGGGATTATAGTCCAGTGGCAAGACCTTGTTCAGATGTAATTGGAGAGTGAAGTCTACGAGGTCATGTCTTAGCCGTTTTTTCTCTTCTTCCTCCATTTCCGTACCGAACATATCCGTAACAAGCGGGTAGGGGAGGTATTCGGAAATAAAGTATCCGGTGTGGAAGAAACCATTCTTTTTGATTTCTATATAAGCTACCGGAGGGGCGGTCTCTATTCCCCGTTGCAGAAAAAGTTCTGCATATTCAAAGGCGCGCTGCGCTTTGCTTTTGCGGAACCAAGTGTAAATGAGGCAGTTTATGAGGCAGGTCTTTTGTATTTCTTGATTACGAAGTCCTTGTCTCCGAACCGCACTCTTTCGACTGTGTTCCTTCGGTTACAATAAACCTCTTCCCGTTCATATTCTTCCGATGGGATGGCTCGGATATAACTCTCGTAGGCGGCATAGTGCGGATGAATATGTACCTTCATTGCTTTTATTTACATTTTACTTCTTTTGAACGGTGCAAAGATAGTGCAAACCGAAAGCAGAACAAAATGAACTTGTTCATTTTTATTTTGAGGTGCCGCCTATCTTCGCTTTTGAGCAAAGATAATCAAAATGTATCATCTGGTCGGAAATATCGTATGCTTTTTTAGCGAACTCGGCTTCTGCGGGGTGGGCTCTTCACCTACCACCTCCATTTGGGGCTGATGGCGAATCCTTTCTTGCATGGGTCGAGGATGCTTTGGCCCAATCCGCTCCAGTAGTAATCATCCAGTTGGAGCAGGTTCAGTAAGGTGGGGTACATATCGATTTGTCCCATCACTTTATCATAACGCATGCCTACCGGAGAGTTTACTATGATGAAAGGGGTGAATGTCTTGTCGGATACGATACCCTTGCCACCGGGGCGTTACACAATTCTTCACGGTAGGTAGCCAGTCCTTCGTGGTCACCGGTGATGACGATAAGGGTCTCGTCGTATTGTGGGAGTGTTTTCAAGTACTCCACGAATTTTCCTATCGCCTTGTCCGTATAGCGTGCAGTGGTCATATAGTCATTCATTTTCTGTGGAATGGCCGGAGAGAAATGAATCTCTTTCAATTCTTCAGGCAATTTGAAGGGAGCATGGCCGGAGTAGGTCACCAGCTGCATGTAAACATTCTCCCCCTTCTTCCAGATTTCCCCCTTCTCTATTTTTTGGCGGCATTGCGCCAGGAAGAGCCGTCTCCGGTACGTTTGTGCGTGCCAAAGGCCTCTGTCAGTTCAAAGTCATGATAAGCAATGATGGTGTCGGTCCCGAAACTGTAGGCTATGACGCCTTGGTTCCAGGTCGATACTTTATCAATGGTCAGGAGGTAGTTGCGCGAGTTCTTCTGCTGATGCATGGCTTTTTGCAGGGTTCCGTAGGTGTGGTCAGGATATTGGCTGCTGTATGTGCCGCTGTTGATAGGCAGCATACCGGCGCAAAGCAACAGCTGTGCATCAATGGAACGTCCTCCTTTCACTTGCGTCAGTACGTGGGGAGCGTATAAGGTGGTGGAGTCTTGCAGCAGTTTGTTGAGATATGGAGTAATCTCTTGCCTTTCCACTTCCCTTTCGAGTACCCAGCTTTCCAAAGATTCTGCCAGGATGACGATGCAGTTGTTGCGGATTCCGATACGTCCGGCCAAAGGGTGATGTCCGGGTTTCTGGCTCAGCCACTCCTTTATCTCTTGCTGTATCTGTGGGGTGGCCTCCTGCTTCTGGTTGATGAGGTCATAGCATAGGCTTCCGAAGACGGTATACATGGAAGTGGTGCTTGCACACAGATAGGCTTTCTGGCGGACGGTGTTGTATGCTTCCTTGAATCCTCCTTTGGCCAGGGTGGTGATGGTAAACAGCAGAATACCGATTCCCAAAGCTCCTCCGTAATACTTGTATGATGTTCTTCCGGCGGTATTTCTTTTGTAATGCCAATAAAGGGGGATACTGGCAATGTAGATAGAGGAAGAAGATGTCGTACCAGCGGAAGGAGTCGTAAACGCTTCCGGTGAAATCGGCGAGGTTTCCAGAAAGTCCATAGCTGTTAAGTGGGATGGCAGTATAGTAGGTGCGGAAATACATCAGGTTGACAATCAGTAGTATATCCAGCAAAAGCATGATGACTATCTCTGTTTTCCAGAGCCGGAAGAACTTATAGGGGACGAGAAGTACGAGGGTGGCTATTATTTTGGTCGCATAAAATTCGATGGTAGAGAATGAAGCGAATGTGGTGGGTATGCTCCAGATGAAATCGAATAGCAGGAATTTGAAAAAATGGTGATTCCGAACAAAAGAGTCACTTTATCTGTTGCCCCTTGTTGGCTGTTGGAGCAATGAAAAAGATTTCTTCTCATAAAATAGTATTTTTAAAATATTGGGGTGCAAAGATAGATATTTTAGAGAAGAAAAAGCTTCATAAACAGCAACTTTTGGAGAAAAGTTGATAAAAGTCATTTTTTTTTCTGGATTGATGCAGTATATGCAGAATTCTTGTATTTACTTTGCAGACGTTTAAAGCAAAGAAAGCAAAACTGTTACAAACTAAGGGCTGGATTTTATTGTTCTATTGGTAATTTGAGGTGACGATTGTGTCGTTGCCGTGATATTTTGAGTGTATGAAGAAGCATTATTTATTTTTCGTTTCGGTAGCCTATTCCTATCCTATACTTCGCCCGCTTCAGGACGAAATCAGGCGTAGAGGGGATGAGGTCGCATGGTTTGTTGAACCAGACTGCCCGGTTCTGTTGGATCAAGATGAGAGGTGGCTTCAATCTGTTCAGGAAGTGATGGATTATCAGCTATTGCCGTGTTTGCGCCGGGCAACTATATTTATGATTCTTCCCGGGAGTGAAAGTTTCCCTTTTTCATGGCTACCCCATCAATAAGCGTGGCGATGAAAAGGACGACCATTTTTCTGTCCGCGGATGGTTCGATGTCTATTGCACGCAAGGAGAAACGAGCACTCTTCCTTTCAAGGAGCTTGAGAGGAAATACGGCTTCTTTAAGGTATACGAAACTGGCTGGTGCAAGGCGGATACTTTCGTGAAGGAACGTGCACATACTCCTCATAATGCACGTCCGGTAGTTTTGTACTCTTCTACGTTTACAAAAAATATAACTTCTGCTCCTCATCTGTTTGATACCATCAAGAGACTGGTGCGCGAGAAGAACTGGGATTGGATTATTTCGTTCCATCCGAAATTTTCGGATATGGAAGTCCTCAAGAAATACAAGGAACTGGCCGCTTCCTGTCCCAACATTACTTTCCACGAGGGTGGACTTGTTGATGCCAAGCTGCTAAACAGTGCAGATGTGTTGTTGTCCGATGCTTCGTCTGTGATTGTTGAGGCGATGATGTTGGACAAGCCGGTTGTGACCTATTGTAACACCATGCCAGGGGATCATTTGCTGAATGTCACTGAGACGGATGCTGTAGAAGGAGCTATTGAAAAGGCCATTTCCCGTCCGGCAGACTGATGGAGCGGATGCGTGCTTATGTGCACAAGCATGAAGCCCATCTGGACGGTGAGTCCTCTTCACGGGTACTGGATGCCGTAAACAACTACATCTGGTATTTTCAGGGTAAGACCAGAACCAAGCCCTGGAATCTGGTGCGTAAGTTTAAATTGCGATGGCGGGTGGGCTATCCGTTGATGGCCACTTTGCGGTTGTGGTAATTGTCATAGCTTATGGAGAACACTGAGACACTACCTCTGATAAGTATTATTGTACCGGTCTATAATGTAAAGAATTACTTGGAGAAATGCCTGCAATCCATTTGCGGGCAGACTTATAAGAATCTGGAAATAATATTGATTGACGACGGCTCTTCCGATGGTTCGGGAGAGCTTTGTGATTTATTTGCCCAAAGGGATGGGCGGATAAAGGTTATCCACCAGACGAATGCAGGTCAGAGTGCAGCCAGAAACAGAGGTTTGGCGGTAGCTCAAGGTGAACTCCTTGGTTTCGTGGATAGCGACGACTGGATTGAACCGGATATGTACGAATTCTTGTATCACTTACTGAAAGAGAATGGGGCGGATATATCCATTTGCTCGCATTATATAGAAACTGCCGTAAAGACCAGAGTGAAGCACTCTTCTGGGCAATTCTCCAGCTTTTCTCGTGAAGAAGCTATCCGAACATTGGTAGAAGATAAGCGTATAAGAAATTATATGTGGGATAAGTTGTATAAGCGTCAATTATTTGCTGGAATATATTTTCCGGTAAATAGAGTTTTTGAAGATATTGCAGTTTCTTATCAGATATTTTATAAAACGCAGAAAGTCGTTATGCAAGACTGTCCTAAATATCATTATTTGAAACGTGAAGGAAGTACTACTCAAGGTAAATTGTATAATTACGAAAAGGAATATCTGCTCTTTCAAACTGTCTATGAACAAGTGAAATTTGTGCGAGAAAAAGAAATATGGGATAAAGCTCCTTATTGTGTACATGAACGGGGAATTCATTTGATTGACCATTTGATGATGCTTCCTCAATCTTCTTTGATAGATGATGTTATCAATGATGTATTAGCCAGAATGCAGGAGTTTGATAATGTGTCGTGGCCGCAATTGGATGTTATGCATATATTTAAGCGCCGTATGATGTATTGTCATCTAAAGGTTTATAGATGTATTTACCGTTTAGTGAGGACATTCTTCAAATCTAAACGGTATAAATTCCAAACATTATAACTTTAATTGAATCTCAATAATGAATAAAGCAAGGGTTATAGCTTTTTATCTACCTCAATTCATCCAATACCAGAAAACGACAGATGGTGGATGAAAGGTTTTACGGAATGGACTAATGTAGGAAAAGCACGTCCATTGTTTCCAGGACATTATCAGCCTAAGGTGCCGGCAGATTTGGGATATTATGATTTGCGAGTGCCGGAAACACGTAAGGCGCAAGCTGACATGGCAAAAGAATATGGTATCGAAGGCTTTTGTTACTGGCATTATTGGTTTGGAAATGGAAAGAGACTCTTAGAGCGCCCGTTTAATGAAGTATTGTCTTCTGATGAACCGGATTTTCCTTTTTGTCTGGCTTGGGCTAATGAGTCATGGAGGGGCTTTTATCACGGCATAAAGAGCAAAGATACTTTGATAAATCAGCTTTATCCGGGAGAACAAGATTATATAGCTCATTTCCACGAGGTATTACCTGCTTTTAAAGACCATCGCTATATTACAGTGGATGAGAAACCGTTGTTTATGGTTTATCATCCTTTGGATCATCCGGAGATGAAAGAGTTCATTGAACTCTGGCGTACTTTAGCTGTGCAGAATGGCTTGAAGGGGGTTTATTTCATAGGACAAACCTATCATTTGAAAGAAGAAAAAGAGAGACTTATGAAAATGGGGTTTGATGCTATTAATGTTGTACGCTTGTTTGACTTTGAGAAGAAAGCTGCTCTGACTTATAAATATGCGAAATGGAAACATAAAATATTTCGTATTCCTAAGGTTGTGGAGTATAAGAAGGCCAGTTCTTTCTTTGTAGGTGATGAAGAATATGAAGAGAATATTATACCTACCATTATTCCTAACTGGGATCATTCTCCACGTTCCCGTGGTAAATCGTTGGTCTTGAATCACGCTGAACCTTCTTATTTTGCCCGACATATGAAAGAAGCGATAAAGCGTATTGAGAATAAGCCTTTAGACCATCGGCTTGCATTTGTAAAATCATGGAATGAATGGGCTGAAGGGAACTATCTGGAACCGGATTTACATTATGGAAAACGTTATCTGGAAGTGATAAAAAAGAATGTTGTAGAGGGATGATTTCTATGGAAGAAAAGATAGCAATTGTTATTCCGGCATATAAGTGCCGCTTCCTCCGACAGACATTGGATTCTATTGTCGTACAGACTTGTCGGAGTTTTACTGTTTACATAGGTGATGATGCAAGTCCTCAGAATCTGAAGGAAATTGTTTCTGATTATGCGGATAAATGAATATTGTCTATTCGACGTTTTGATACTAATCTGGTGGAGTGGATTTGCCGGGGCATTGGGACCGTTGTATAGCACTTGCAAAAGAACCGGTTGTTTGGTTCTTTTCAGATGATGATTTGATGCCGCAGGACGGGGTAGAGCGTATTATAAAAGCATTAGAATGCTATGGTACGAGGCATGGGATGTTCCGTTTTCCCCTTGCTGTGATAGATGAAAATGGCAAGATAATACATAAAAATCCTTCATTGCAGGAATATCCGGTTTCGGGCTATCAGTTTTTTGTTGGATAAATTGGAAGGAAGAATTTATTCGGCTGCTTGTGAATATGTTTTTACTCGTGATATATATGAACGGATAGGCGGTTTTGTGAAGTTTCCATTGGCGTGGTGTTCAGACGATGCAACGTGGACAAGCATAGGTGAAAATGCAGGTGGAATGATTCCTTTGCCGGGTAAGCCGGTTTGTTGGCGAAATGTGATGGGCGAGAATATAAGTTGTTCCTTCAATTATGATGAAGAGAAGATAGTAGCTACAAGGCAATTTATAAAATGGGTTTCAGTTTTTTACTCGGACAGACTTCAAGATAGAAAACTACAGCATGCGATAAAGAAATATGCCCATACGATATTGCATTATAGTTTGCAAGATCGTTATAAATTACATGATCTTATGGGTATTTGTCGTAGTTTATGGTATATTTGCCCTTCTGTATCATTAAGTGTGGCATTCCGCATGTGTAAGTTGAAACTTAGAAATCGAAAGAGATAATGAAGAAAATTCTTTTTATACTTCCTTGTGTGCCTTATCCGTTGACTGCTGGAGGTAATCAGGCCTTTTTCAATATGGTGGAATATATCCGGCACAAAATGTCTGTGTCTTTGTTGCTTTCTCCGGAAAATAAGGAGATGAATGATGTCGAAAGTTTAAGGGCTTTATGGACAAATGTTGATTTCTATCTTTTTAGGGAAGAAGATGCAGAACCTAAGACTCGTTGCCCCCGATATTACCGTTGGTTAAAAAAGATGTCTGAATCCATTTCCCGCAAGATGCAACGGCAACTGTATTCTTTTCAGCAAGAGCGTCCGTATAAGAATATGACGTTGAAGAATTCTTGTTTTAAACCTTTTCCCAAGGCATACGTAGAGTATGTGTCTGACATCTCACGTCGTGGATTTGATATTATTCAGGTTGAGTTCTATCCATTGATAACATTGGGGTATCTATTGCCAAAAGATGTACAAACAGTGTTTGTGCATCATGAACTGAGGTATATACGTAATGAAAATGAAATGGAATGCCTTACTCATGTAACAGATGAAGACAAGATGCTCTATGGCATTGCTAAGGATATGGAGAAAGCCGCTTTACGTCAATATAAGCATGTAATTGCATTGACGGATATTGACCGTTTATTGTTGGCAGACTTGGTTGGACAAGAATGCAAAATTTATGTTTCTCCGGCAGTGGTACAGATAGAGTCTGCTTATGACAGAATTGTGAAGCCGGCCTCTGTTCGTCTGACATTTGTTGGAAGTGAAAATCATTACCCGAACCAGGATGCAGTAGATTGGTTTTGTCATGAAGTAGCCCCTTGTTTGCGTGTTCAGGGTTTTAAATTTGTTTTTCAAGTGATTGGGACATGGAAGAGCCGTTACGTGAAAAGTCTTCAGGCAGTATGTCCGGAAATGGAGTTAGTGGGTTATGTGGAGGATTTGCGGGAATACTTGAATGGGAGTATCGTTCTGGTGCCAATTCGTATTGGTAGTGGTATGAGGATGAAAATATTGGATGCGGTTTCCTCTATGGCTTCTTTTGTAACTACGACAAAAGGAGTTGAGGGAATTGACCTACGTCACAATGAAGAGTGTTTGATTGCTGATAGCGCAACTGATTTTGCAGCAGCAGTCATTCGTTTGGAAGCGGATAAAAAATTGCAAGTCAGGCTGGCGACGCAAGCATTGAAGCGTTTGCGTGAACTTTATAATCCTCAGGAAATGTTGGAGAGAAGACTGGCTGTTTATGATGAGATATTGCAAAATAATACAAACTAATAGCATCAGATTATGCTTTCAATCATAATTTGTTCGGTATCTCCCGAACGTTTGGAGCAAGTAACCCGGAATATTCATGATACTATTGGTGTTGATTATGAAATCATTGCTATTGATAATCGTGAAAAACAATGGCCGATAGCGCGTGCGTATAATGAGGGAGCTTCTCGGGCACATTATCCCTTTCTGTTTTTTGTCCATGAGGATGTAAAGTTTCATTCGGTAGGCTGGGGAAAGTGCATTGAGAAGAAACTTAAGGAACCGGATTGTGGGGTGATAGGTTTTGCCGGTAGTAAGGTGAAATTGAAATGCTATTCGGGATGGGGAGATGTGTATAAGTGGGATGTTATATTCTATTATCAGAGCGTTGGAACTGAAACCCAATTTCGTGTAGCATCGGTTACTATGGAGCATCCTTTTAAGGAAGTGCTGGTATTGGATGGCTTTGCCATGTTTGTGCGTAAGGATGTATGGGCTAAATATCCTTTTGATGAGGAATTGTTGACGGGTTTCCATTGTTATGACTTGGATTTTACATTGCAAATAGCTGCGGATCGTTGTTATAAAAATTATGTATGTTGTTCTTCTGAGGTCTTGATAGAGCATTCTTCACAAGGGAATTTTAATCAAAGTTGGTATCAAGATACGATTAAAATGCACAAATTGAAGTGGAATAAGATGCTTCCAATGAAAATAGAGGGATTTGAATTGGGAGAAAAAGAAATGAGGAAGCAGGAAGAATATACCTTCAGTGTCTTTTTGCGTAAGTTATTGAAAGCGGGATATCCTGAGGCGAAGGTGGTGCTGAAGGACTTTTTAGCTTACCCTTATTCATGGAAACATTTACAGCACTGTATTAAATATGTGTACAAATATCTTGTAAGCTAATTGTGGTTGCTATGAAATTGGTTTTTTATCACATGTTAGTGATTGTGCCGGAGGAGCACAAAGATGTTTATTGGATCTATTGCGGGGGCTTAAGCATATTCACCCTGATTGGCAACTCTATATGGTTCTTCCTGGTCCGGGAGATTTGCTTGATGCCTGCTCCCCTTATATTGATGGCTATAGGTTCTTACAAATGGAATGGTGGCTTGTAGGTAAGGACATGGATATCGGCACGAGAGAGAAGCTTTCTTATATTCGTAAACTATCGAAGTATTCCATTAAATTAACCCGTTACTTGAGAAGGATAAAGCCGGACTATGGAATGACAAATACTGTGGTTTTTCCTCATTTGGCAATATCATGTAAGATGTTAGGGATAAAGCACTGTTGGTTTATCCATGAGATACCTGATGTGACTTGGCTGAATCTTAATCCTGTTTTTGAATTTCGTTTTATCTTTAGAGCGATTGATAAATTATCAAATAAGATATTGGTAACTTCCAGATATGCAGAGTTTCATTATCAAAAGGTGATGACAAGCGCAAAAATAAGCAGCATCACCCAAGCTGTAGAATTGCCGATGACGGTTGGAGTGGATGTGAAATGTGATAGACATACGCGGTATACTATCTTGTTGGTCGGCGCTTTTGACTCTAATAAGGGACAGATGGAACTTTTGCAGGCGGTAAAGAGAATAGTGGCTGAAGGGAAGGATATTCTTTGTTATCTGGTTGGCCCGGATGTTGCTTTATGCCCAAATGCCAAAAATATATTCAAGATAATGGTCTGGATAACAATGTAAAAATTGTCTCTTACACGCAACAGGTGGTTTCTTATTATGCTTTGGCTGACGTTGTGTTGGTTTGTTCCACTTTTGAAACTTTTGGTAGGGTTGCTGTAGAAGCTCAGAAATGCGGGTTGCCATTAATCCTTTCTGATGTGGGGGCAAATCCGGAACGCATTGAGGATGGAGTGAATGGGCTCCTTTACCAGAAAGGAAATATTGCGGAATTAGCAGAAAAGATAGAAATATTGCGGGATGAAAACGTTAGAAAAATGCTCTCCAAAAACATCGATTCCATTGCAATAGAGGAAAAGTATGGTATTGATAACTTTGCATCAAGTTTCTGTACTTTGTTGGGCTTGTAGAATGTAATTGTAAATATGATGAACGATACCCTTTCTCCCTTAGTCTCTATTATAATTTGTGTCTATAATGGTGAGAAATATTTAGAGAGATGCCTTCAAAGTGCTATGTCCCAATCCTACAAGAATATAGAGATCATCGTGGTCAATGATGGAAGTATGGATAATACTCCGGTCATTATAGAAAATTATGTAAAGTTGGATTGTCGTATTATTGTTATAAGCAAACAGAATGGAGGAATATCCGAAGCGAGAAGAATAGGTGTGAATCGGGCACGGGGGAAATATATACAGTATTTGGATTGTGATGATGTTTTGATGAGCAATGCGATAGGATGTTTGGTGAACCGTGCTGAGGAGACTCAAGCCGATGTTGTTGTTGCTCCTTTCTTTTTTTGTGAAGATGGCGGAAGAAAGGAATCGGACAGCATGGAGTTTGAACAAATGTCCGGGATTGAATATTTAAAATGTATCCTCTGTTCAAGGGCATATTGGGCTATGTGGACCAAGTTTCATTTACGTTCTTTATATGATGAGGGGATTGAAAGGCTCGGCATCTCGTTTGGAGAAGATGTTGCTTTGTCTACGCAGATTTTAGTTCGTTCGGGAAAAGTTGTTTCTATAAATACTCCGATTCTTGATTATTATGTTTATTCCTCTTCGGTATCTCACGATTTGGGAGAGAGAGCATATCTTGATTTCAATGTTTATGTGCGCTGGTTTGATGACTATATAGAACGGAACGGATTGCATGAGGAATTTGCAAGAGAATTAGCTTTGTTCCATATAAAGAATACTCAAGCGCGGCTCCATTGGAAAAAGGTAAAGGATGTTAATAAAGAAATGAATCGGTTGATGATAGGCTTGGGGATTATCCGGAATTTTGGAAATTACTGTCACGCCGTGAGAAGAAGATAGTTACTACTTATAGGTTATCATCGTTGTTGGGATATTGGAGACTGTATTATTATAATTGGAAAAATAAATTATAGAGAAATGAAAATCATAGAAAGGTGGAAGAAAAGCCTGTATAGAAAGGCTGTAAAACATAGACTGATAGCCCCTCAAGTGATAGTACTTATGGATGGCGGAGTTTGTTCTCAGATGCACCAATATCTGCTGGGTAGAATTTTTGAAAATGGAGGACATAAAGTGCTCTATGATTTGTCTTTCTATGAAGAGTGGGGAACAGATATGGATTACCAGTTGTACGTAACTTCGATTTGTTGAAGGCTTTTCCTTACTTAAAAGTGAAGTCCGCTTCTAAACTGGCTTTGTCTGTCTATAAGAAGAAATATTTTAATTTGGGTAATAATACTTATGGTAGGCAGGATGACTTCTCTTTTCTACAAAAGAAGCCTCCGGTCTATTTAGGTGGTTATTATCATGTTCCGGCTGATATTTGGCTTCCGGTATTCCGGTCGCTTTTTAGAGTAATGCCCGAGGTGCTGGATGCACAGAATAAATTGCTGTATTCAGAGATTGATTCACGTCCTTGTTCCGTAGCTGTTCACGTAAGGCGTGGGGACTTGAAAGTAGAAATTCCGGCTTACGGCAAACCTGCTTCATTGGAGTATTTCAAGTCGGCAGTGACTTATATGCAGGATAGGGATATGTCTTCTTTCTTCTATTTCTTTTCAGATGAGCCGGATTGGGTGAGGGATGAACTTATTCCGCAACTTTATCTTACGGAAGGTAATTGTAAGATTGTTGATATAAACGGTTCTGATAAGGGGTATATGGACTTGTTTCTGATAGCTCGTTGCAAGCATCAGATTACCAGTAAAGGGACTTTAGGTAAATATGGTGCTCTTTTAGGAGATAATTCAGAGAAAATGGTGGTGCTTTGTAATGATGAAGTGGAATATCCATGGAAAGAATTACTTCAAAATGCCATATTTTTATAGATTCGGCTCAGTGGTTGTCTCTGTTTTCGTAAGTAGTGATTTTATTTCTATGTTGAACAGTTTGTTTCTTGTATATCGGCAATAAAAAGTGTGGAGAGGGTTTTCGTGCCCTTTTCCACACTATTAAATCTTAGAAGAAATACCCCACGGAGAGCATCAAGTTGCGGTTTTTGTTTCCGCTATCTTCTATATTGTCCAGTAATCCCCAGTCATATCCGATAGAGACTTGATATTTTTGAAAGAATTCGACTCCTGCTTTGAGTCCGAGACCAAAGTCGAAACGTTTCATGGCATTGCTTCCGAATACTTTGGCAGAATCATGAATGCTTGTCAATCCTTCCACTTCATCAATCAAATATCCCGTTGCCTTCATTTTACCGAAGAGACCGACTGCAAAGTAAGGACCGAAATTGCCAAAGATGGCAAAATTGTCATTGATGGCATATTTGTAGCCCATGTGTATAGGTATTTCTAAATAGTAGGGATTGAATTTCAGAGATGCATCATTCCCATTTATTTGTGTACCTTTTAAGGACAGCAGTGCAGCCATGTCGAGATAAACACCTTGGGCTATCTGGGGCAAGTCTTTCTCGGCCTTGATGCGACATGGAAACCTACCTTGCTGTCAAAACCATTGGTGGAGAACTTGCTGGAATTCATACCTGCCATCGCTCCCCATTTGAGTCCTTCTTGCGCGTGGATGCCCATAACGCCGGTCATCAGTAATGCGAATAAAACTAAAATCTTTTTCATGTTGTTTTAATTTATATTGATATAAACATAATATATAGACCTGACATACTTCAATGCTTTTGAATAAATTACATGCAGAGAGTGGGTAATATAAACTCATATACAATAATTGGGTATTAAGTTATCTCCAACACATTGGTACACCTTGTTTATTCAAATTATGTCCTGTTACATATTTCCATGAGTTACTTTTCCCTTTAATATTTTCAATAGCAACAAAAATGGCATCTAAGAAACCATTATTGTCTAAATCATAAAGACAACATGCTGCTCCTTGTCCAGTGTCACACGGTGATAAAGAGTCAGGGAAACGAGGGGTATATATAGGTTTTGCATAAGAGTTACCATACTTATCTATATCAGGTAGTATTTCATATACGAATTTATCTTTACCAGAGGGAGCATCTAATGCCATAAATAGGATATCCAATGTACCATTATTGTCAATATCACCAACTGCAACTCCTGCTCCATCTCCATCATGACCTAATCCTGGAACTTCATATACGGGTGATAGACTCAAATAGTTGCCATTTGATTGTAGGTCGAAAGCAATTTGATATCGAAATGAATTTTCTCCTTCTGGGGCATCATAGACCATCATTAATAAATCAGGAGTTCCATTTTTATTTATGTCACATATATCAATACCTGCTCCATCGTAAAAAAATCCGAGTTCATCTAATGTATTTAGCGAAGATAATGAGTTATAGTGGCCATCAGGTTTGAGGTCATAAGCTACGTAATACCATCGGTAGGCACGACCTGCTGTAGTGGGCTTGTCTGTGCATAAAAGAACCATATCTAATATTCCATTATTATTCAAATCACAGAGGGCGATATCACCTCCAGAATTTTCCCAACCCTCAGCAGAAATTGAAAGAATAGATGATTCTTTTGAATAGTATCCATTTTCATCAATATCATATAAGACTTTATACCAAAAATTATTCTTTCCTTTAGGATTATCTATTCCCATCAATATCATATCAGGCCTTCCATTTTTATCAATATCACCGATAGCAACTCCTGCCCCTTGATTAATATGTCCTAGTCCGCTGACTTGACGTGTACCAGTAGTTGATGGATATAGGCTTATAGAACATACTTCTTTACTCTTTATGTAGTTGTCTATATATGCTTTGAGAGTTTGCTTTTTTGTGGGGTCTGTAACTAATTCATAAATGGGGATAAATGATTGTGAATTATTGTCGACATCAATAAATTTCGGTGTGGAAGATTTTACTGATGCCATCCATTTACCTATATCTATTGATGGTGAATTTTCTGGATTTAAAGAACCTTGCACTCCTACGGCGGGGTCACCTCCTATTGTGAAATAATATAAGGACTGCTCTTTATTAGTTATAGCTAAAGATTCATCATATTGGAATTTTCCATCCATCTTGAAAAGGCTAAAGAGTGAAGCGCCTAACCCAGCGTTTATACTTTCTTTTTTTGATGATGAGGTTGATTTAGCCATATAATACACTTCGAATTTTGCTCCTAAATATATATCCTTTAACACATGAGTTCCATACTCTTCAACAATTTGTTCTGGTGTATATGTAGAGAGTCTTTCAATAAACTGTTTTGTGAGACATGTCTTTAAAACATTAATGTCAGCTTCTGAAATTCGATACCTGCTATCTATATATTGCTGAGTACAGTATGCAAAAGAGTAGTCAGAATTATAATGAGAATTACCTCCGAATGCTATATTTAAAGAGGCGCCACCTATGACTTTTAGGATGCCGGGGGTGCTCATTTGTAATGAAGATGACATGTTGGTGGTAAAATCAATGACATCTTTCCCTGAAGAGTAACGGAACCGAGATTCTTCTAGTTTGTAGGGGGTAATCAGTCCTTTTTCTAATAGTTTATTAGTATCAAATACTATTGCACGACTGGACTTAGTATCTAAATATGGCCCAGTTATATCATAGCCGTACCCTAAAATATCATATACACCATCTCCTGCAGATCGGGTATTTACACTTTGTGGAAATGACGGGGAATTACGTTCGATGATATCTTCATCGGCACAACCGGATAATATAAGCATTACCCAACTCATAAATAGGAATAACTTTTTCATGGCTCTCTATCTTTTTAAATAATGTATTGTTTGTTGTATGATTGTTATAATGAGAAATAACCATATAAAAGAACTTCATCAGACTCTATTTTAATCAAATAGTTACCACTACTGTATCCTTCATCCAAAGTGATGTCAATGTTTGTGGGTTCATTGTATGCTTCTGAATGAATGAGTTTACTAGTTGATTCATTGATGAGGGTTATGGTGACGTTAGGTAATACCTCGTTGAAGTCGACACATACTGTGTTATTATATAAGTAGGCGTTGGCGGTTTGAATGATACTACGAGATATAGGGGTATCTCCTTTACTAATCGGATCTTTTCTTTTTGCTTGGGTTAGGGCAATTTCTGTAAAAGGATTGTTCTCTTTTTGTGCGTATGTCACAATATTGCTTAAAAAGAATGTCGCAATTAAGATAGACAATAGTTTTTTCATCATTATACACTTTTTTGATTATTGATGCCGCAAAGGTCGGTTTAATACGGCAGGATAAGTGTATAATATTGTATAATTTCGGTGTATAATGGCGTATAATATTGTATAATTGTTGTACTTGCTAATGATTGTTATGATTGGCTAGATGATTGGAGATTCTTTTTTAAAGCTTCCTTAAGAGATATCTCTTTGTGTGCAAAGCCCATTTTGTTTTCTAATATGCGGTCTGCCTTTTTGTAAATAGTATCCCGTTCGCAGCTCAATATATGGCAAAAGTGGCTTATCGGGAGGTTTGTCAGGTACAGACAACATAAGTAGATTTCGTCTTCTGTCAGGTGATATTTTGATTGTAGTTCCCGGGCAATATTATTCCAACATTTGTTGTTTCTGCAATTAGTTGTAGCCAGTCACCTTGATGCATTATTTCTGATTCTGCCTTTTCTTTATGAGAGCGGATGATTAGAGTCATCTTGTTGTATACCTCAGATTGTTCGAATAGAACAAGTCCTGCCTTATACAGCATTTCTTTTTCGGTTCGGTTATTGGGCTTTTGCTTTCTTTTCTTATAGGATAGGATGATTACAGCTACAATGAGGGTTAATGTGATTATTGATATACTTATGATAGAGTAATGGGTGTGTTTGCTGATTATGTTTTGCTTGTTGCTTGGCATCCCTTGTTCTGCGCAGACAATGGCATCGGGCTGTCTGGACTTCTGCATGCTGTCCAAATAGGCAGAGTAGTTGCGTTCCATCTCTAAGGAAGTAGCTAAGTCTCCTTGCTCTTTGGCTATGTCTGCCAGATACATGTAAGCCCCGGCTTTGGTGGCATAGTCTGTTGTGAAAAGGGATTTTTGTAGGTAGTAGCGGGCAGAATCATATTGCAATATTAGGTAATATGCGCTTCCAAGTAGTTCGAAAGCTTTGTAGCATGTTGTGCGGTCTTTCTGTACGCCAAGATTCTGTTTGGCGAATTCTATAGCTTTCTCTCCGTTTTCCATCCAGTTGTATAGTTGGCATAGTGAGGAGAACACATTTTCTTTTAATTGTATGTTGGACTGTTTTTGGACGATAGCGAGTGCCTTCAACATCATTTTTTCGGCTTCGGGATAGAATTCCTCTCCTTTTTCCATTCGGATGAGTCCTCGTCGTGACAGAACTTCTGCTTGAAGAACAGAGTCCTTTAGCTGAATACCTATTTGTTGTGCCAATTGATAGCTGGAATCGGCTTGTGTATTTAGGTTTTGTGAATAGTATAGATAACCTATATTCAGGTAGATAAGACTTAATAGACGTCTTTCTCCTGCTTTTTCAGCCAAGGGCTTTGCTATGAGGTATTGAGTCATAGATTCTGTTCTTCTCTGTGAATCCCGGTAGACGCAGCCGGAATAGTAATGGGCCCTTGCCCGCTTTTCTATGTCGTTTGTGCCGTTGTAGTAGGTCAGGGCCGATTGTATCAGGGAATCATTGGTTTGGATAATGTAGTTCTTATCTCTTGCTTCTGTCATTAATAGGTCATAATAAGCACTGTCAGCTTGGGTCTGCAGGCTGTTTGTCGGGAATGCTTCGAGCATAGATAGGGCAGTGTCCGGTTGCTGAACGATGAGCGAGTCAATTGCAATCAGGTACTTATTATAGTTCACTCGGGTATTGCAAGCAATGGACAGAAGTACGATTAGGACAGATAGGGTTGTGATAATAGCTTTTCTCATGTGGTGAACAAAGTTCTCAGTTAAGTCGGGTGCAAAGGTACATCTTTTTCATTATTTACTCATATAATTGCTTGGGCATATTGAAGTTTGAAGAAAATTGTGTGGAAGTTAGGAGTAAAGATGGAAAATAAATGAGCCGGCTATTATTAAGATGACAATGTATGAGTGTACATGGTGCTGGAGAAGTATGCAAGGACACAAAAGAAAGTAGAGAATGTGGGCATTTAGGCAGAAATAACCTGAAACCCTTTTCCATTCCCTCGTTTTCTTGTATCTTTGCGACCTCATAATTCACTTAACTACAAGCAATGAAGGAATTCCTACAACTGATGCGGCGCTTTGTGTCGCCTTACAAGAGATATATCGGTTGGGCAATCGTGCTCAATGTGCTGTCCGCTATATTCAATGTCTTTTCATTCACACTGCTCATTCCTATTCTCAATATCCTTTTCAAGACGGGGGAGAACACCCAAGTGTATCACTTCATGGAGTGGGGAAGCGGTAGCTTGAAGGAAGTGGCGGTGAACAATTTCTATTATTACGTCACTCAGATGATTGAGACACACGGGCCACAGATGACATTGCTGTTCATGGGGCTCTTCCTTGCTTTCATGACCATGCTGAAGACTTCCTGCTATTTCGGTTCTTCCGCCATTATGATTCCCCTTCGTACGGGAGTGGTACGCGATATCCGCGTGATGGTCTATTCCAAAGTGATGCACTTGCCGCTCGGCTTTTTCTCTGAAGAAAGGAAAGGGGACATCATTGCACGTATGAGCGGTGACGTAGGCGAAATTGAGAACTCCATTACCAGTTCACTGGATATGCTGCTCAAGAATCCTATCCTGATTCTGCTTTATTTTTCCACTCTGATTGTAACCAGCTGGCAGCTGACTCTGTTTACTGTCCTGGTATTGCCGGGTATGGGCTGGCTGATGGGAAAAGTCGGCAAGAAACTGAAGCGTAAGTCGTTGGAAGCCCAAGGAAAATGGAGTGATACCATGTCGCAATTGGAAGAGACGCTTGGCGGACTGCGTATAATCAAGGCTTTTATAGCAGAAGACAAGATGGTGGACCGTTTTAAGCAATGCAGCGACGAGCTGCGTGATGCAACCAACAAGGTAGCCATCCGTCAGTCGTTGGCACATCCGATGAGTGAATTCCTCGGTACGCTGCTCATTGTATTGGTACTGTGGTTCGGTGGTCTGCTTATTCTGGGCGACGGCACTTCCATGGAAGCATCAACGTTCATCTTCTATATGGTGATTCTGTACAGTATCATCAATCCGTTGAAAGACTTTGCAAAGGCAGGATACAACATTCCAAAGGGTCTGGCATCCATGGAACGTGTGGACAAAATACTGAAAGCCGAGAACCCCATTAAGGAACCGGTAAACCCGTTGCCGCTGCACGGGATGAATGACCGGATTGAATTTAAGGACCTCTCCTTCAGTTACGACGGCAAGCGCGAAGTGTTGAAGCACGTCAATCTGATGGTGCCCAAAGGACAAACCATTGCACTTGTCGGCCAGTCCGGCTCCGGCAAATCTACATTGGTGGATTTGCTGCCGCGCTATCACGATGTGCAGTTAGGTGAGATTACAATTGACGGTGTGAATATTAAGAATTTTCGCATCCACGACCTGCGTGCGTTGATAGGAAACGTGAACCAAGAGGCCATTCTGTTCAATGACACCTTCTTCAACAACATTGCCTTCGGTGTGGAAAATGCAACTATGGAGCAGGTGGTCGAAGCGGCAAAGATTGCCAATGCCCACGACTTCATCATGGAGACCGAACTCGGTTATCAGACCAACATTGGCGACCGTGGCGGCAAGCTTTCCGGCGGACAGCGCCAGCGTATCAGTATTGCCCGTGCCATCTTGAAGAATCCGCCTATCCTGATACTCGATGAGGCCACTTCAGCACTCGATACCGAAAGCGAACGACTGGTGCAGGAGGCTCTGGAACGGCTAATGAAGACCCGTACCACGATTGCCATCGCCCACCGCCTTTCCACCATCAAGAATGCGGATGAGATTTGTGTACTCTATGAAGGTGAAATCGTGGAACGTGGTAAGCACGAGGAACTTCTCGAGAAGAACGGCTATTATAAGAGACTGAATGATATGCAGTCTCTCTCATAGCAATAAAATTCTGCGTACTTTGCTTCCACCCGCTTGTGCTAGGCTGTTATGACTAAATAGGAAGTTAATTTCCTGCAAACAGCCTATTAATTCTTCTTTCTCTTCTATATTTCTTACGCAGAATCTATGATGCAGGTGGGTGTTGACGGCTGCCGGCAGAGTGTTTCACGGCTGTTAGGCGATGATGAATAAAGAGTGTTCTTTTACCTTTTACGCTTTTTTAATATCTGCTTGCTTCCATTCTATCACTAATTATCCTATTTTGCAAAGAACACATACATAAACATTGCAAATATCATGAAAAAATTATATCCAACGTCTACGACGACAGCTACTATGACTATCAGTCCAAGTACTCTTAATCATGTAATTCAATTGACCCCGATAATACTATAACTGTAAATATTTAATATTCGCCTACCATGAAAATAAAAGTTGGTTTGATAGGGTTCGGCAGAATGGGGCAAATGTATTGGGAGGAAATGCAGAAAAGCGGTCGATGGGACATCGCATATATCTGCGATACCGATCCGGCCTCCCGAGAATTGGCAAGAAACCTTTCCCCTTCATCCAGAATCATATCCGATGAACAAGAAATCTTTGATGACCAGAGTGTAGAAGCTGTTGGTCTTTTGCATTGGCAAATTCCAGAAAAGAACAAATAGAGAAAGCTGTCCGGAGCAATAAGCATATCCTGACGGAGAAACCCATTGCCGATACCATTGATAAGGAATGGGAAATTGTGGACCTGATTGAAAAGTATGATCGCATTGCCGCTGTCAACCTTTATCTGCGGAACTCCTGGTATCACCAGGCTTATGAAGCAGTTTATCGATGAGGCGAGATTGGCGAACTGGCTATCTTGCGCATCTGCCACATGACTCCGGGATTGCGCCGGGCGAGGGACACGAATATGAGGTCCCGCTACCACGACTGCGGCATGCACTACATAGACATTGCCCGCTGGTATACCGACAGTGAATACAAGACCTGGCATGCCCAAGGCATGCGGATGTGGACTACAAGGACCCTTGGTGGGTACAGTGCCACGGTACGTTCGAGAACGGCATCGCCTTCGATGTCACACAAGGCTTCGTCTACGGACAACTCTCCAGAAACCAGACTCATAATGCATATACGGACATTATCGGTACAAAAGGTATCGTGCGCATGACGCATGATTTCCGGACTGCCGTAGTGGAGCTTCATGGCGTGAACCGTACGCTTCGCCTGGAGAAGCGTTTGGCGGGAAGAACCTGGATAAGCTATGCAATATTATGGCCGACTCCATCGAGAGCGGGAAACGCGATCCGAGATTGCCGCAGATGCGAGACTCGGCCATTGCTTCCCAATACGGATGGACCTTCCTGGAGGATGCGCGCCGCCACGACCTGCCCGGCATAGGCGACTTGCAGACGCTGGAGGAAATCAGGGAGCGCCGGAGGCATATGAAAGAAGGTTACGGACTGCTCCGTCCGAAGAAGACGGTAGTCTGATGCCTACTGTAATTAAGGATTGTTTTAAAACTCATTATATTAACCGATTTTAAAATCTAAAGAACCATGTCGAAATTTACAAGAAGAGAATTTCTTAAGACCGGAGGTTTAGCTTTGGCGGGTCTTACCATTGCTCCAAGCAGCATTTTGGGTAAGAGCCACGGACACGTGCCTCCCAGTGACCGTTTGAACATTGCTGCCGTAGGTATCGGCGGTATGGGACACACCAACATCAACCATGTGAAGGCTACGGAAAATATCGTGGCGCTTTGTGACGTAGACTGGCGCTACGCGAAAGGTGTGTTCGATGAGCTTCCCAATGCGAAGAAGTATTGGGACTATCGTAAGATGTACGATGAGATGGGTAAGGACATCGATGCCGTTATCATCGCTACTGCGACCATACACATGCCATCATTACTGCTGATGCCATGACGATGGGCAAACATGTATATTGCCAGAAACCGTTGACGCACTCTGTATATGAGTCCCGTCTGCTTACCCGCCTGGCCGCTTCTACGGGAGTAGTTACCCAGATGGGTAACCAGGGTTCTTCGGACGAGGGTACCGACTTGGTATGCGAGTGGATATGGAACGGCGAAATCGGTGACGTGACGAAGGTGGAATGTGCTACCGACCGTCCCATCTGGCCGCAAGGATTGAATGTTCCCGAAAAGGAAGACCGCATTCCCAAAACCCTGAACTGGGATTTGTTTACCGGTCCTGCCAAGATGAATCCATATAACGAAATCTATCATCTGGAACTGGCGTGGATGGTGGGATTATGGTACGGGTGCTTTGGGCGATATGGCTTGCCACATCCTGCACCAGCCGTTCAGAGCTTTGAAGCTGCTGTATCCTACTAAAGTAGAAGGTTCGTCTACATTATTGCTCAATGCCTGCGCTCCGCAAGCACAGCACGTGAAGCTGACTTTCCCCGCACGCGAGAATATGCCGAAGGTGGCTATGCCCGAAGTGGAAGTTCACTGGTATGATGGTGGCATGATGCCCGACCGTCCGAAAGGCTTCCCCGAAGGAAAGCAACTGATGCAGAGCGGTGGCGGTCTGACTATCTTCCACGGAACGAAGGATACGCTGATTTGTGGTTGCTACGGACAGAACCCGTGGTTGCTCTCCGGCCGCGTGCCCAATGCGCCGAAGGTTTGCCGCCGTGTGCCGAAGGCAATGAATGGCGGTCATGAGATGGACTGGGTACGTGCTTGTAAGGAAAGTCCTTCCAGCGCGTGATGCCTAAGTCTGATTTCTCCGAAGCCGGACCGATGAACGAAATGGTGGCAATGGGTGTATTGGCCATCCGCCTGCAGGGCCTGAACAAGACACTGGAATGGGACGGAGCCAACATGCGCTTCACCAATATCGGCGACGACGAGACATTGCGTACAGTCATCAAGACGGCTTCAAGATACACAACGGCCATCCGAGCTTCGACAAGACATGGACAGATCCGGTAAATGCCAAGGCTTTTGCAGAAGAGCTCATCAAGCACAACTACCGTGAAGGCTGGAAGTTGCCCGATATGCCCAGATAAACATTAAAAAGAGCACCGGAACCTGGTTTCCGGTGCTCATAAACGAATACTAATCATTTAATTTTTCAGATTATGAAGAAAATATATTATCCTTTGGCTTGCTGCCTTATTGGCGGTATACTCGCTTCTTGTGGCGGCGGTGCAAAAAAATCGAACGCTACGGAGGAAGCAGTGGCTCCTACTACTACTGCGGTGTCTTATTCCAAGTCTCTGAAAGCGCCTGAAACGGACAGCTTGAACCTGCCGGTTGATGCGGACGGTTATATCACTATCTTTGATGGAAAGAGCCTGGACGGATGGCGTGGATACGGTAAGGACAAAGTGCCTTCCAGATGGATTATTGAGGATGGTTGCCTCAAATTCTGTGGAACCGGTACCGGCGAAGGACAGACCGGTGAGGGCGGTGACTTGATTTTCGCCCATAAGTTCAAGAACTTTGAGCTGGAACTGGAATGGAAGATTTCCAAAGGTGGTAACTCCGGTATCTTCTATCTGGCTCAGGAAGTTACTTCAAAGGACAAGGACGGCAACGAAGTGTTGGAACCCATCTATATCTCTGCTCCCGAGTTCCAGGTGCTGGATAACGCCAATCATCCGGATGCCAAACTGGGTAAGGACAACAACCGTCAGGCTGCTTCCTTGTACGACATGATACCGGCTGTTCCGCAGAACGCCAAACCTTTCGGCGAATGGAACAAGGCAAAGATTATGGTATACAAAGGTACTGTAGTTCACGGACAGAACGATGAAAACGTACTGGAATATCACTTGTGGACTAAGCAATGGACTGAAATGTTGCAGGCAAGCAAGTTCAGCGAAGAGAAGTGGCCCTTGGCTTTCGAACTGTTGAACAATTGCGGCGGCGAAAACCACGAAGCTTTATCGGTGTGCAGGATCATGGCGACGATGTTTGGTACCGCAACATCCGTGTAAAGGTTCTCGACTAATTCCTTCTAAAAAGATAGTACTATGAGAATCAAACATATGATGATTTTGTCAGCACTGTGCTTATCCATGATGGCCACAAGCTGCAGCAGCCACAGCACGGAAACGGCGCCGGAAACGACGAAAAAAGGAAGTAGCCATCCAGCTCTACTCTGTAAGAGACTTGGTGAAGGACGGCAGTAACCTCGACCAGATTCTGAAGGATTTGGCTGATATGGGCTATACCAGTGTGGAGGCCGCCAACTACAATGACGGTAAGTTCTACGGCAAGACTCCCCAGGAGTTCAAACAGATGGTGGAAAAGAGCGGTATGACCGTGCTTTCTTCGCACACTACCCACGGGTTGTCGGACGAGGAACTGGCTTCGGGCGACTTTACGGAAGCCTTGAAATGGTGGGATCAGTGCATTGCTGCCCATAAGGAGGCCGGTATGGAGTATATCGTGACTCCGTATCTCTCCGTTCCCAAGACATTGAAAGACTTGCAGACCTACTGCGACTATTACAATGAAGTGGGCAAGCGCTGCCAGGCTGCCGGTTTGAAATACGGTTACCACAATCATGCCCATGAATTCCAGAAAGTGGAAGACAAGGAGCTGATGCTGGACTACATGTTGCAACACACCAATCCCGAATATGTATTCTTCCAGATGGACGTTTACTGGGTAGTGCGTGGCCAGAACAGCCCGGTGGATTACTTCAACAAGTATCCCGGACGCTTCACCATGCTCCATATCAAGGATCACCGCGAGATTGGGCAGAGTGGTATGGTAGGTTATGATGCTATCTTCAAGAATACGGATACTGCTGGCGTGCGCCACATCGTAGCTGAGATTGAGAAATACAGCTGCCCCGTAGAAGAGAGTGTGAAGCAGAGTCTTGACTACTTGCTTGATGCTCCTTTCGTGAAGGCATCGTATAGCAAATAAAACATGATGGCGGCTATTCATTCATAAGCTCGGCCGCATCATTTTCTTGACGCGGGCACAACCGGATGAAGAATCCGGGGTGCCCGCGTTTTTTTACTTCCTTCCGAAGTCGGCCGGAATTTCCCCCCATTGCTTTGTCTCCCATTTTAGGATGCGGGTGGTGTAGGTGTTTTCGCGCAACCACTTCTCCGCACGTTCTATTAGGCGGAAAAGCTCTTCGGTCTTGGCGTCACGCGGCAGTTTGGTCTTGCATTTTTTCTGTTTTATCCAGTTGATGGCGTTCACGCTGTCACTGTAGATGGGCATGTCGAAACCTTTCTGTTTCAACAAGGCAAGTCCGTGGACAATGGCGAGGAATTCGCCGATATTGTTGGTTCCATACATCGGCCCGAAGTGAAAGATTTCCTGACGGCTGGCGACGTGTACTCCCCGGTACTCCATGGCACCGGGATTTCCGCTGCAGGCGGCGTCTACGGCAAGGCTGTTTTCTGCGACGGCGGCAGGAAGGGGAGCGTCGGCGCCGGGAATAGTCTTGGCAGGAGAAGGGGCCGACCGCTTGATGTACGCGTACGGCGAAGAGGCAAAGGCTTTTTCCGCTTCCTCGCGTGATTCGAACGACTTGTATTTTGCTCCTTCGTAGCCTTTGGTCTGTAGTTGGCAGTCTGTCCAGGAAGTGTAGATACCCGGGCTGACTCCCGCCCATACGACGTAATATTTTTTCTTTCTTCATAACTGCGGACAAAGGTAAAAAAGAAAATCCGAACAACTTAACTCTTTTATTTGTTTCTTTGTATGGCGGATATAAAATAAATAAGAGAAAACTCAATAAAAAAAGAAAGGACAAAAAATGAAGAGAACATTTGCAGAAGCCATGGCGCATCGCCGTAGTTATTACTCTATCGGCAGCGATTCGTCGGTGCTGGATGAAGAAATAGTACACATTATTCGTGAAGCCGTAAAGAATGTGCCGTCAGCTTTCAATTCACAGTCTACAAGAATTGTATTGCTGCTGGGCGACGAACATAAGAAATTGTGGAACATTATGAAGGAAACCCTGAAAGCACGCATCTCTGCCGAGCTTTTGCCAAGACGGAAGCCAAGATTGACGGCTGTTTTGCTAGCGGACACGGTACTGTGCTCTATTTTGAAGACACTTCTGTAGTCAAGAAGCTGCAGGAAGCATTCCCTTCCTATAAGGATAATTTCCCCACTTGGTCACAGCATACCTCCGCTATGCACCAGTTTGCCATCTGGACTATGCTGGAAGATATGGGGTTGGGCGCTCCCTGCAACATTATAACCCCTTGATTGACGACGAGGTACGTCGCACCTGGAACCTGCCCGACAACTGGATGATGATTGCACAGATGCCCTTCGGTACACCCACTGGTGAACCGGGAGAAAAGGAATTCGAAGATTTAAGCAAGCGTATCAAAATTTTTCTCTGATACAGAGGCGTTTTCAGCTTGGAATTGCTACCTTTGCAGGAAACCTGTAACTCGTAGCAGATATGATACGTATTTTCTTGACCGGCTACATGGGAGCCGGTAAAACTACTTTAGGAAAGGCTTTTGCCCGCGAAATGAATGTGCCGTTCATTGATTTGGACTGGTACATCGAAGAACGTTTTCACAAATCAATCCGTGAATTGTTCACCGAGCGGGGAGAAGCCTCTTTTCGTGAATTGGAGCGAAACATGCTGCATGAAGTAGGGGAATTTGAGGATGTCGTGGTCTCTACCGGTGGCGGTACTCCTTGTTTTTTTGACAATATGGAGTATATGAACGGTTGCGGGCAGACGGTGTTTCTGGATGTACACCCCGATATTCTGTTCCGCCGGCTCCGGGTGGCGAAGCAGCAACGCCCCATCCTGCAAGGCAAGACGGACGAAGATTTGCGCACCTTCATTGTGGAGGCGCTGGATAAGCGTGAGCCTTTCTACTCGCAGGCCCGTTATCGCTTTGATGCCGGTTATCTGGAAAGCCGCAGCCAGATTAGCGAATCCGTGCAACGGTTACGCCAACTTTTAGGACTTTAATCCCTTGTAAATGTGTATTTTTCAGTCCGAGGAGCTGGATATATTAGATTTATGTGTATTTTTGTCGCCCCCTTTATAAGACACACTATAGTGGGAAAATAGTAAATTGTAAATAGTCTAATAGTAAATGTACTGATGAGAAAATGGCGTATTGAAGATTCAGAAGAGCTGTACAACGTAACTGGTTGGGGCACTTCGTACTTTGGTATCAATGACAAAGGTCATGTTGTGGTGACACCGCGTAAGGATGGGGTTGCCGTCGATTTAAAAGAGTTGGTGGACGAGTTGCAGTTGCGCGATGTAGCGGCTCCGGTATTGGTGCGTTTTCCCGATATTCTGGACAACCGCATCGAGAAGGTGTCCTGCTGCTTCAGACAGGCAGCCGACGAGTACGGGTATAAAGGAGAGAACTTTATTATCTATCCCATTAAAGTGAATCAGATGCGTCCCGTGGTAGAAGAGATGATTAACCATGGGAAGAAGTTCAATCTGGGGCTGGAAGCGGGTTCAAAGCCGGAGTTGCATGCTGTGATAGGGGTCAATACAGACCCGGGTTCCCTCGTGGTTTGTAACGGATATAAGGACGAGAGCTTCATTGAACTGGCACTGTTGGCACAGAAAATGGGCAAACGCATTTTTCTTGTTGTAGAGAAACTTAATGAGTTGAATCTTATTGCCAAGATGGCGAAGCAATTGAAGGTGAAACCTAATATCGGCATTCGCATTAAATTGGCTTCCAGTGGAAGTGGCAAATGGGAAGAAAGCGGAGGAGATGCCAGCAAGTTCGGACTGACATCCAGTGAACTGCTCGAAGCGCTGGACTTCTTGGAGAAAAAAGATATGAAGGACTGTCTGAAGCTGATACATTTCCATATCGCAGTCAGATAACCAAGATACGCCGCATCAAGAATGCCTTGCGTGAAGCTTCGCAATTCTTTGTGCAGCTGAACAAGATGGGCTTCAACATCGAATTCGTGGATACCGGTGGCGGTATGGGAGTTGATTATGACGGTACACGCTCTTCAAGTAGCGAAAGCTCCGTCAACTATTCCATCCAGGAATATGTCAACGATGTGGTGTCGACTTCGTTGATGTTGCCGACAAACACGGGTTCTCATCCAATATCATTACCGAGACGGGACGCAGCCTGACTGCCCATACTCCGTGCTTATCTTCGAAGTGCTGGAAACGGCTTCCCTGCCCGAAATGGACGACGACTGGGAACCGGGAGAGGATGCTCACGAACTGGTGAAGGAACTGTATGACATCTGGGATAATCTGAGCCAGCGCAGTATGCTGGAACCTTGGCACGATGCGCAGCAGATACGCGAAGAGGCACTCGACCTTTTCAGCCATGCATCGTCGACCTGAATACGCGTGCACAAATAGAGAAACTCTACTGGAGTATCTGCCGCGAAATCAACTCCATTGCCAGCGGCATGAAGCACTGCCCCGAGGAATTCCGCAAGTTGAGCAAGCTGCTTGCCGACAAGTATTTCTGTAACTTCTCGCTGTTCCAGTCATTGCCCGATTCCTGGGCTATCGACCAGATGTTCCCCATCATGCCCATACAACGGCTGGATGAAAGACCCGACCGCGAGGCTACCTTGCAGGATATGACTTGCGACTCGGACGGCAAAATTGCCAATTTCGTCAGCTCGCGTGCCGATACGACCACCCTGCCGCTGCACTCGTTGCGCGACAAGGAACACTACTATCTGGCGGTTTTTCTGGTCGGAGCTTATCAAGAGATTCTGGGAGATATGCACAATCTGTTTGGTGATACGAATGCCGTGCATGTGTCTGTCAATTCCAAAGGCTACACCATCGACCAACTGATTGACGGCGAGACGGTGGCTGAGGTGTTGGACTACGTGCAATATAATCCTAAAAAACTGGTACGTACGCTGGAAACTTGGGTGACGCAGTCCGTCAAGGAAGGGCGTATCTCTGTGGAAGAAGGGAAGGAATTCTTGTCTAATTACCGTTCCGGACTGTACGGATATACTTATTTGGAATAAAATGGAGAAACTGACTGTAATAAAGGTGGGTGGCAAGATTGTAGAAGAGGAAGCCACCTCTATAAGTTATTGGATGACTTTGCAGCCATCGAAGGCTACAAGGTCTTGGTACACGGAGGCGGACGCTCGGCCACGAAGCTCGCTGCCCAACTGGGTATTGAAAGTAAATGGTGAATGGCCGCCGCATCACTGATACCGAAACGCTGAAGGTGGTGACCATGGTGTATGGCGGACTGGTGAATAAGAATATCGTTGCCGGCTTGCAGCGCGTGGTGTCAATGCACTGGGCTTGACGGGAGCCGATATGGATGTAATCCGTTCGGTAAAGCGTCCCGTGAAGGAGGTGGATTATGGGTTTGTGGGCGATGTGAAGCAGGTGAATGATGCTTTCTTGGCAGACCTCATTCATAAGGGTGTGGTTCCCGTGATGGCTCCGTTGACACACGATGGAGACGGGCACATGCTGAATACGAATGCCGACACCATTGCCGGAGAGACCGCCAAGGCTTTGGCGGGCTTGTTCGATGTTACTTTGGTATTCTGCTTTGAGAAGAAAGGGGTGCTGCGTGACGAGAACGACGATGATAGCGTGATTCCACAGATAACGCCGGAGGAATTCAAGCAATATGTGGCAGATGGTGTGATTCAAGGTGGCATGATTCCAAAATTGGAGAACTCTTTCGAGGCGTTGAATGCGGGTGTGTCCGAAGTCGTAATCACTTTAGCATCAGCCATCAACGGGAACAGTGGAACCCGTATCCGAAAATAATTCAAAAAAAAACGGCAATAGGCTGTAACTTTCTGAATACTTAACCGTCAATTTATTAGAGATGCAAGAACTCAGCTTTCGCAATGACATTCTCCCGCTGAAGGATAAGCTTTTTCGGTTAGCCTTGAGAATTACGTTTGATAGGGCAGAGGCAGAGGATGTCGTGCAGGAAACGCTGATAAGGGTTTGGAACAAGCGTGACGAGTGGTCGCAGTTTGGTTCTATCGAGCCTATTGCTTGACAGTGGCAAGGAATTTGGCAATAGACCGTAGCGAGCGAAAAGACTCCCGCACCGTGGAGTTGACCCTTGAAATGGAGCAGGCCTCCGATGCATCGAGCCCTTACGAAAAGCTGGTGAACAAGGAACGAATGACGTTGATACACCGGCTGATGAACAAGCTTCCCGAAAAACAACGGTTGATTATGCTGCTTAGGGATGTGGAAGGTAAGAGCTATAAAGAAATAGCAGCAGTCCTGAACTTGACCGAGGAGCAGGTAAAAGTGAACCTCTTCAGGGCGCGGCAAAAAGTGAAACAAACGTTTATTGATATAGAAGGTTATGGACTCTAAATATATAGAACAACTCTTGGAACGCTACTGGCAGTGCGAAACTTCTTTGGAAGAGGAGGCTGAATTGCGTGCTTTCTTTAGCGGAAGCGATGTGCCCAAGCACTTGCTTCGCTACAAGGATTTGTTCGTATATCAGCAGCTTCAGCAGGAAGTGCATCTGGGTGAGGATTTTGATGCCCGGGTGCTTGCCGAAGTGGAAGTTCCGGTGGTCAAGGCAAAGCGCCTGACATTGACTGCACGCTTCATGCCGCTGTTCAAAGCCGCCGCAGTAGTAGCAGTGGTCCTTTCGATGGGAAATGTGATGCAGCATTCATTCTTTTCGGATGTAGAGGAAGTAGCCGCAACCGATACTATCGGTAAACAGATTTCCGCACCGTCGGTAGCTCTTTCGGGAGATGTGCCGTGTCTCATGAGAAGCAGGTGATGGACAGCCTGCGCCGGGTGAACAAGGAGCTGGAAATCAAGGAATAGATATTTTCATTTGCTTTTAAAATAACATTTTTATTTGCTTTAAACATAATAATAGTTAGTGTGCTTTATTAAAACAACTTGAGGCTGTGAAGTTTCAATTCTCTCAAAATCTTATAAAAACTAACTAAAATAGAAGGGACGCCGCGTGATGCAGCGTCCCTTTGTTGTTCTTGCCTGTGGGTTACAAGGCTTTTTATTTAAGGGAGTTATTATTTACAGTATATATAGTTTGGAGTCTGCCGTTTTTTTCTCAACTTTACTCACTGCAAATATATACAATGGAGAAGATGAGAAACATACTATACATCTGTATTATGCTTTTAGGCATTATGTGCTTTGTAGGCTGTAATGACTGTCATGGCAACAAAAAACTTTTGGCGCAGACCGACTCTTTGTTGCAGAGCCGTCCGGACAGTGCGCTGAAGTTGCTTAATTCCATAGAAAAGGATGTCGGGTTTTCAGAAGCGGAGTGGATGCAGTTCGTTTGGAACTGTGCGCAGGCCCGCTACCGTATGGGTATGTCATTGGCGGAAGATTCGCTGCTTCCTGAAGCGATACACTACTATCGTGAGCGGAAAGACTCTTCCCGTATGCTTGATGGCTACCTGCTTGAAGCCTCCTATTATAAATGGATGAAGCAGGAGGAACGCATGGATGAAGCGATTGAGAATGGCTTGGACTATGCCATAGCCCGGAAAGACACCTTCTGGCTTCTTCTTTTTTATCGGGGAAAGGCAGAGATAGCTTATCTGAGAAATGACCACTCCCAGGCGATAGAGTTGATGGAAAAGATATTGCAATATGCTGATAAGCTATCTGTCCGGGAACATTGCTCCATACTCTATGACCTGGGACTCAATATGGCGCTTGCCAACCACCCTTCTTCTTCGGATTACCTGGAACAGAGTATTGACATGGCATTGGCGGCAGCGATACAGCTTCGGCCTGTCACTATCTGAGGAATTATGCCGCTTTTCTTGCCAACAGCCATGAATATACCAAGTCCAATGAACTGCTTCACCGGGTTAGACGGCTGATGCCTATGACCGACAACTATCCCATTCTGCAGGTAATCTTTGCTGAAAACTTCCTGAACCTTCATCAGTTGGATTCTGCCCGTTACTATTGGGAGCAGGCGTGGAACAATGAATTGAAGCAGGAAGAAAAGAGAGCCGAGGGCTTTTCTGTACGCAGTGCGCTGGCACAGTTGAAAACAATTCTGGACTATACTTCCGGGGCACCTTTGGACATTGTCACTTTCGGTAGGTTTGCTGATTCTGTCAGGAATGAGATGAGGGACCAGAATAGCGTGATAGAGCAACAGCTGGTGACCAGGAACAAGCTTCAACAGTTGAACTATGAGTTGATAATCAAACGGCAGAAGACACGGATGTATTCGATGCTGGTTGTTGTTGTGTTTGTCGGGGTACTTGTTTCCCTTACCTTTTATATCCGTAACAGACGGAAGCGCCTTGCCGAAGCCGAGGAACGTATTGATGCACTGACCCGCCTGCTGGAAGATGCCCAGAAGGTATCGGACAATCAGGAAGAGAATAGCGGTGCTTTCTTCAAGAAGCTGCTTCTTCAGCAGCTGGGTATCATACGGCTTGTTGCCAATACGCCTACCTCACAGAACCAGGCGTTGCTGAAACTTATTTCGGGCATCGGCAATAAGGAGATTCCGGTGGAAGGACTTCTTGCTGGGCAGACCTTTATCCGGTAATTGATAAACTATACGATGGCTTTTATTCCCGCATGATGGAAAAGTTCGGACAGGTATTGTCTGATAAGGAAGTGCAGATATGCTGTCTGCTCTGTGCCGGTTTCTCCACGAAAGAAATCGGTGTGGTCACCCAACAGACAAGTGCAACCATCTACGTGCGTAAGACTTCCATCCGAAAGAAGATAAATGCAGGCGAAAAACAGGATATTGTGGAGTGCATAAGAGGCATTTAGACCGGAAGAGGCCGGATTAAGACTTTTATAATATGTCATTGTTGATAATCAGTGCTTTATGTGCTAAGTATTAAGACTTTTAATAGTGCGATTTAGTAGGAGTTAAGAGACTTCTTGCCTTAACTTTGCATCAAATCAAAAACAGAAAGTCTTATGAAAAGTACATTCAGAACAATGGCAATCGCAGCGTGTTTCGCACTTGTATCTCTTACTTCATGTTACTTCCCCGGAAGCGACCAGTATAAAATAAAGTCGGCAACTAAGGAATATGTTAAGTCGCAGTTAGGCGAAGGTGAGAAATTCCGTTACGGATACCTGGAGCGTAAATGTGGTCGTAACGTAGACGGCAAATTTTGCAAGTATGCCGAAGTGCACTATGAGGTAATAAGCGCGTCGGGCGAAACTTCAGAGAAAATGCTCTTTCTGCTGATGTCGGAACATTGCGATTCCGTATTGGATATCTCGGAGGAGAGAGACAAGGAGTGGACCAATAAAGAAACTCTTTCGTCAGAAGAGATAAAGGCAATCATCGAGTCAGCTTTAAAAGACAAACTCTAAACACCGGCATTTATGAAAAAGATTCTTGTTATAGCTATCGTATGCCTGTTGGGTAGCTTTGCCGCAGCGGCACAAACAGTGAAAGTAAACGGTACAATTGTAGATGAACAGAACCGTCCGGTGGAATTTGTCAATGTAGCCCTGATTTCCTTGCCCGACTCTTCATTCGTTACGGAAAGCACCACTGATGGCAAAGGTAAATTTGCTTTGAGAGCCACTGCCGGTTCGGATTTCCTGTTAAGACTCTCTTATATCGGTTACGTCGGCGAACAGATTGTCATCAGGACTCCCCAAGGCACTGTGCAGATGGGAGACATTATCTTGAAAGAACAGTCGGTAGCACTGGACGAGGTGGTAATATCGGGCAGCAATATCACGCAGAAGGTAGACCGCATGGTTGTAGTACCCACCGCTACTGCCATGAAGAATTCCTATAATCCCTACGACCTGATGCTGAACCTTGCCATTCCGCACTTGAAGGTGGATGCTCTTGGTAAAGGCCTGGAAGCCAATGGCGGCAGCGTACAGACACGTATCAACGGTATTGTGGCTACCTCCACCGAAGTGGCAGCCCTCCTGCCCAAGGAGATTGTAAGAATAGAATTCATCGAAAATCCGGGAGAGCGCTATGGCGACAGCAGCCTGGGCGCTGTGGTGGACATCATTGTCCGCCGCCGCGAAACGGGTGGACTGGTCAATATACAAGCCACTAATGCTCCCCACATGTTGTTTAGCGAGGACAATGTGGTGGCAAAGTTCAATCATAACAAGTCACAATGGGGATTGTTCTATAACTTGTCTGCCCGTAACTTCAAAAAAACATATACGGATATAGACGAGACATATGTGTTGGAAAATAAGACGATACATCGTGTGCAGGAGGGGCTTCACGACCAAAACAAGCACTTTACCCACAATATCGACCTCTCTTACAATCTGACGGAGCAGGATAAGTACGTATTCAACGTCGTGTTCCGCAACAGTGTCTATGATGCCCCTTGCCTGAACCAGTCGAACAAGTTGTATGATGCTGCGGATGCCGATAACTATATCTTCTCCAGACTGAAGAACAAGCAGTCCAGCTACACTCCTTCGCTCGACCTTTATTACCAGCGTACATTACCGAAGAATCAGATGCTTACGATGAGCGTGACCGGTACGCTGATGCACACCGACAATAATAGGCTCTACCACGAATATACGCCTCAAGCCGAAGACCTGGCGATGATTGAAACAGATGTGACGGGGAATAAGCGTTCCATTATCGGTGAAGCCATCTACGACAAGCGTTTCAAGTTCCTCGTATTCAGCGCCGGATTGCGCCACTACCAGATGTATGCCAGGAACGAGTATGCAGGCTCTTCACCCGTCGTATCGGAAATGAACCAGGCAAAGACAGCGGCGTTTGCGAGGTGCAGGGTAATATCAGGAAAGTGAGCTATGGTGTGAGTGCCGGACTGACCCGCTCTTATTTCAAGGAAGGAGGGGAGGAACATACCTACTATACCTTTACTCCCACTGTCCGTCTGAACTTCTCTCCGCACAAGAACGGCAACATCAACTATCGGTTCAATGTCGAACCCAAGATTCCTTCGCTCAGTGCATTGACCAATGTGGAGCAGGCGATAGATACCATCCAGATAGTACGCGGTAACCCGGCATTGGAGACTTACAGCGTTTTCAACAATACGTTGAACTATTCCTATATGAAGAAGAAGTTCGTCTTCATGCTGAATGTGACACATGGCTATCACAAGAATATCATCATGGAGAGTGTGTTTGCCGAGGGAGACAAGTTGGTTTCGATGAACGAGAACCAGCGTTCTGCACAGTTTCTGCGCTTTGGCCCTTCTTTCACATTCCGCGGACTGAACATTGGTAGTCTGAAGAATTTCCTGACGCTGAGTATAGATGGTGGATTTACACGTTACTGGTCTAACGGCAATACCTATACCCATACGTATAATGATTTCTATTACAACCTGGGTGCCGTGTTCAATTATAAGCAGTTCTCTCTGTTGGGACAATTCAGTAAAAGGGCGAACGAGCTGATGGGCGAAACGATTTATAAGGGTGAAAACCAGGCTGCTGTTTTAGCCACTTATACCCACAAGCGGCTGCAATTAGGAGCAGGGATGATGTTCCCGTTCACCAACAACTACAAGACGGGCAAGGAACGGGTGAGCAAAGTGGCGCCCTATACCTCGTGGAGTCATGCGAAAGAAATAGGACAGATGGCGGTTATCAAGCTGAGTTATAACTTCGAGTTTGGTAAGCGTTACAAATCATCCGGCAGACGCATCAATAACAGCGACAATGAATCGGGCATTCTGAATATAGATAAATGACAACTGTTCCCGTGCTTCGGAGGTGTGGGGTGATAAAAGAACGAAGGGCTTCCTCGCGGGAGTCCTTCGTTCTTTTTGCAGGTAATTATTTGAGAGAGAATTTAGTTTAGGTTTATAGTCATCAATCTGAGAATCTATGTTTTCTATGTTAGAGTTTATACAGTCCTTTCTTGGGATAGTCCAGTTCCGGATTACCCTTGTAGCCTACACTGCCGCTTCCGCTGGTGCGTACTTTCAGGAAATCTGTGGCATGGCACTTGATGTCGCCTGAACCGGCAACACTGCAGATGCTTTCTTGGCAACGAAATCGGAAGCAAGCAAATCACCCGAACCTGCCACGCTGTATTCAGCTTCTTGGGTACTGCCGCTCAGGATGGCGGTACCGAACCGGCAACGGATGCTCTGGTGAAGTTGGCGGTTACGTTATTCAGCTTCATGTCACCTGAACCTGCAACGGATACTTGGAGGTCATTGCAAGTGATGTTGCTGCTATTGATGTCTCCCGAGCCTGCGATGGAAATATCGAGGTCTGTGCAGGAGATGTTGTTTCCACTGATGTCACCCGAACCAGCCACAGAGATTTTGATGTCATCCGTCTTCAGTCCGTTTTTCAGTTCCACGTCTCCCGAACCTGCCACGCAATGCCGTTCAGCTTTTCTGCGGACACACGTACTTCCAGTTTATTATAGGATACGCTGACGTTCTTCTTGAAGCCGATGTAGAGGGTATTGTCCTTGACACGGATATCCAGTAAGTCTACAATGTTGTCCGAGGTGTATACTTCCACTGTCGGTTTGCCGGACTTCTGCGTGTAGGTCACGTCGGGGCTGCCGGCTACACTCAGCTTGGTGAAGTTGTCCACTTTTATGTCTTTGGTTACATAATTCTTGCTTGCCTTGACCGTCTTGCTGCCGAAGCCTCCGGAACGGTATGTGTGTTGTTGTGAACAAGCGGTTGTACTGAATGCCAATAAGGCGATTGCGATAAATGTTGTTAGAGCTTTCATATTCTTTTGTTTTTTGTGATTCAGTATTTATTAGTTAGACGTGATCTACCTTGAAAAAGTTGCATATAAAAATGCTTTTTTCAAAGGACGCTCGGTCATCATACTTTAATCAATTATTGTGCCATAAGTGTAAAATGTTGATTATTAAAGGATAGTCGCTTTTGTGTAGTGTTCATTATCGGACACTCCGTCCGCTTTTGTCAGGTATTTGCTTGCGTTTTTGGACGATTCTTTGTTCATTTGCAAAGCCTCTTCCCGCCCCTTTCCTATGGGAGAGGCTTTGATTTATGACAGTAAACCGCATTATAGAAGATAAAGAGCTTGGTCCTTTGTTTGTCCGGGTCAATGCCCGGGCACGGCGTCTTACTTTCCGTACAAAGGAAGATGGAATTTACGTGACTGTGCCTCCCCGGACTTCTCTTGCCGAGGTAGAGAGTGCCATCGAGCAGCTTCGTCCGCGTCTGAAAGCTGCCAGACAGAAGCTGGTCAGAAAGCTGATTGATTTGGATTACCGCATTGATACGGAGTTCTTTAAACTGACGTTGGTCAGCGGACAACGGGAACGGTTCTTGTCCCGTTCGGAATTGGGGGAAATGCAGATAATCTGTCCTCCTGATGCCGATTTCTCGGATGAGAAGTTGCAGGCTTGGCTGCGCAAGGTAATTGAGGAAGCTTTACGGCGAAATGCGAAGATTATTCTTCCGCCCCGTCTGTATATGCTTTCCATGCAGCACAACCTTCCTTACAAGAGTGTGAAGATAAATTCCAGCAGCGGGCGTTGGGGAAGCTGTTCGGCACAAGGCAATATCAACCTTTCCTATTATCTGGTACTTCTTCCCAAGCATCTGATAGACTACGTGCTACTGCACGAACTGGCACATACCCGCGAGATGAATCACGGGGAGCGTTTCTGGGATTTGCTCGACCGGATGACTGATGGAAAGGCACAAGCATTGAGAGCGGAGCTTCGGAAATATCAAACGAAAATAAATGGTTAGAGATTAGTATGGACGGTAAGTAGTTCCTTGTTTTACAGACAGTGATACTGCAAAACTACTGCATACCTCTTGCACTGTCACTGCACTCCTTTTGCAGTGCTGCTGCAATACCTTTGCAGTGACACTGCAACTGTTTTGCAGTAACGCTGCAAAAGGTATGCAGTATCGCTGCAGTGTCACTGCAGGAGTTGTGTAATGTCTTTGCAGTAGCACTGCAAAAGTTATGTGATGTCTTTGTAGTGGCTGTTGGTAAGCCAGGAAAAAGCTTGTTGACTCCGAAATATGAGAGCAAAATGCTTCACAACTTTTTATCCCTAATTTTTTGCCAGCTGCTTCACCTCTTCCCCTTCCTTCTCGAACCGGTATTCGCCCCCTTTTTCGCTTAGCTCAAATAAGGAAAGCTTTTCAGTTGCATTGTTTACAATCATGAGTGCGTTTTGCTCGGCAAAGCGTTTCACTTCGATGGTGAAAGGTTCTTCTGCAATGGTGCGGTTCACCAGCAGGCTGTCGTTGATGAATATGGAAGTGGAATCTCCGGCAAATCCTTTCGTCAGTGTGATGGTGTATGTCTCGATGAAGTTGCGTTCTCCTTCTTTCCGTTGTTGCAGCCTCATGCTCATGTAGACAAAGATGACAACTACAAAAATCACGGCGAAAGCAAGGATGCCGTTGCCTATCATAAACTGCTTGTTGGTATTCAGTCGGTGTGCCATGGATAAAAAGTTTTTTTAAGAATGGTACAAATGTAATGAATAAATTTGAACCGACTGGTTTTTACTTGCTGTATTCGCTCGGCGTCGCCCCGAATTGTTTCTTGAAGCTGGTCGAGAAATGGGACAGTGTACTGAATCCCGTCATGTCCGCTATCTCTGAGATGGTATATTTCCCTTCCTTTATCAATTTGGCGGCACGGTTCAGCTTGTAGGTCTTGAAGAATACGCTGGGGTTCTCACCCGTCAGCCCCTTTACCTTGTAATAGAATTTGGTGCGGGAGATTTTCAGCAGCTCGGTCATGCGCGCCACGTCCAGTTCCGGATTGGAGAGTTCGTTTTCCATCAGGTGGTAAAGTTCGGTCATGAAGGTGTTGTCTTGCGGGGAGAGCACGTTCTCCTCAATCTCATCCGTTTGGGTGGAACGGCTCAGGAGACTGCGCACTTTCTCACGGTTCTTCAGCTGGGATTTGATAAGCGCCAGCAGGTAGTTGGGCTCGAAAGGTTTCGTTACGTAGGCATCTGCACCGGTATTCAGACCTTCCACCTGGTTCTCTACAGTAGCTTTGGCTGTTACCAGTATCACGGGGATGTGGCATAGTTGCAAGTCTTCCTTTATCTGTCGGCAGAGGTCGTAACCGTTTCTTCCGGGCATCACTACATCGCTCAGTACGAGGTCGGGAGCTTCTTCGCTCATGGCTTTGAAGGCGCTGTCGGCATCGAAGCGGCAGACAACGTTGTAGACGGGAGAAAGCAGGGCCTTCAGGTAGTGGGCCACTTCCGTATCATCGTCTACCACCAGCAGGGTTTGCTTTTGTTGCCGGATGCTCTCTGTGTTTTCCAGTTGATACTGTTCTTCCGTTTGTATCGGAAACGCCTTGTTCTGTTCTTCTTCGGGGAGGGTACATTCTTCGGGGGTATAGGAGAGGTCATTCACCGGCAGCAGCAGGGTGAAGACGGCTCCGCTTCCTTCGGTACGGTTACCGGCTTCAGGTTAGCCGTGATGCA
>ENA-OQCK01000062-OQCK01000062.1-human-gut-metagenome-genome-assembly--contig:-NODE-62-length-57372-cov-3.887973_pt1 | contig 57372 bp, 72 predicted proteins | sample MGYA00242498_ERZ504578 | MGnify/ENA primary metagenome ERZ504578 (study PRJEB26092, sample SAMD00036229) | human gut metagenome | host: Homo sapiens | study: EMG produced TPA metagenomics assembly of...
TAGAAATGATTTTATCCCACCGGTCAAGACGGGAATCAAATCTACGAAAAATCCCCTGCCGGGCATTGCCAAGCAGGGGTATTTTTATATTGGAATCAAGGGGGTAGGATTATTTTAGCACAAGGGGCAGAATCGCTTGGTTTTAGGGGGCAGCTTACACTGGATTTTCCATGCCCAAAGCTTAGACCGGACATTTGGGAAAATATCAGCCAAATTCTGTGAGTATAATCCATCTAACCGTGTTGTAGGCTAGAAATTTACGACATTAAATTCATTGTCGTGTATGGAAGCTCTAATTTTTAGGGCTTCTTTTTTATGTCCGACCTTTGTTACATGATAGATATTAAGGACATACAAGGCAATACCCGCTTTTCAACTGGTATCAATCCCGGTGCAAAAGGCAAGTTCTCTTTAATGAAAGAGGACTATGTCGTACTACCTTTTAATACTCTGTCCCCAGTCGATTTCCAAGTAGGTGATTACGTTGACCTGCGTGGGGTACTCGATGCCTCCATGGGCGGTAAATTGGCAAAAATCTATCAGATTGTAGATATTCCCTATCCGACCTACAAGAACGGAGGCTACTCCTATGAACTTCGTTTTGACGCTTACTATTTCAAGTGGAAAACAAAGATATTCAAGTACACCCCGGAGTACGGAGGACTGGAAGCGTCCTGGTCCCTTACCGCTTCACTGGATGTCCAGATGGGTGTATTCCTTCGCAATTTGAAAGCTCTTGGTTATACTTATGGAGGAAAGGATTTCACGTTTTCCATTGACAGCAGTGTAGAGAACTCATCAAAGCTGATGACTTATGAGAACATGAACCTCATTGACGCCATGTTTAGCATGGCAGAGAAATGGGGCTGTGACTGTTGGGTAACGGACCATGTAATCAACTTCGGACGCTGTGAGTTCTCGGATGCCGTCACGATTGAGCTTGGGAAGGAGGCTAAAGACATCAGTAGAAGCGACAGCAAAGGTACTTATGCCACAAGAATCTATGCGTTCGGTTCAACGCGCAACATCCCTACCAACTATCGCCCGATAGACCAGAGTGCCGTCGTTAATGGCATCGTTCAGAAGCGCCTTATGCTTCCGGCAGGTACTCCATACGTAGCGCCCGCGAGGGTTGAGCGATTTGGAAGCTATCGAAGCAGTTGTTGTATTCGACGACATATATCCGAAGCGGTAGGGGAGATTACCGATGTAAGCTCTTATGAAAGTGAGGTGAACAACGAGGATGGCACGAATACTAAAGCTACCTTCTACCGTTTTACTGATACCGGAATAAGCTTCTCGAAGGAATACATTCTTGAGGTCAAGAACTCAAAATCAAGTTCGAGTCCGGTAAGCTCAACGGCATGGAGTTCGGCGTAGCTTTTAATCCTCTTGGTTTGACCGAAAAGAACGACGACGGCACATGGAATCCTGATGCCCAGCTTTGGGAGATTGTACAGAATGAAGACTACGGCCGTTCCTTGCCGGATGAAGTGTTGTTCCCTTCAAAAGGTGACAAGTATGTACTGTCTGGTTGGAATGCGAGAAGATAACCGAACTTGCTGGTGGCTGCTGCCGAAGAGGAACTGCTTGCCACTGCAAAGAAGTACGTGGCAAAGACCTGCATCGACGACGGCACCTATACGGCTACGCTCAACTCCATCTGGGTACACAAAGACCAAATAAATCACAGCTTTGACATCGGCCAGCGCATCAACTTGTCAATCCCACCTATTGCAATGGTGGGCGCTTGTCCCGTGTCATCGGCTTTGAAATCAAGCTGGACTTGCCTTACGACTCCCCACAGTACACTATCGGCGAGAGCACCGCCTATTCCCGCATTTCCGACATAGAAGGTAAGGTCGAGGAGTTGACTTTCAAAGGTCAGACCTTCACCGGTACCGGTGGCAGCAACATCTATGTCATCAAGACCAACGACGCTACGGCCGCAAGCAACTTCAATGTGTTCTCAGCCTTGCGTACCTTGAGAATGTTCCTCCGCAAGGCGCAAGCGACGTAGCGGAAGAAATCATAAACTTTTTGAAGGGATTGCTGATAGGCAAGAACGGCAGCGGTATCACGGTACGCAAGGACGGCACCTCGCAGGCTGTCGTTGACCGTCTATATGTGAAGATAAAGGCCGTCTTTGATGAATTGCAAGTCAAGAGAGCTACCCATGTAGGCGGTGAACAAATAATCACCCATGCCGGTATGAAGTGCATCCGCGTGGAGGAACTGGAAGACGTCTACCGCTGCAGTTTCCTTGCCGAGCAGGACGGTGAGGCGATAGCCAACGAGTTCAGTGTAGGCTCGCTGGCGCAGGCAAAGGAGTGCAACATCGTCGAAGGAACACTCTTAATGCCTCCAACCGCTACTATTGGCGTGAGGTCGTGGCCGTGGGACGTGACTACATCGACTTGTCCAAGACCATTTGCGGTGAGGACAGCGATGTTCCCCAAGCAGGTGACGATATTATAGGATTGGGCCACCGTACAGATGTAGACCTTCAAAGCGCAATCGTGCTATCGTCTACCAACGAGACATCCCCGTCTATAACTTTCTACACCGGCATTGACGACTTCAACCTAACGGGGAAAGATGTAATCTCCTTCGGTGTTGACAAATCCACCGGGCATGCCTACATGAAAGTGTACGGTACTTCCTATATCGGCGCCCGTGATGAGAGCACTTACATCAAGTACACACCGGAAGGTGGCGTAGAAATCAAAGGGCGATTCCTTACGATGGCCGGTGAGGACATCCTGACAATGTTCACTGTCATTGAAGGACTTATCAAGTCTGAAATCTCATCCGTGCGTGATGAAATCAATGCCCTGAACAATTACCTTAACAATGCGTCTTTTGCCGCTGACATGCAGTACTGGACCGGTAGCAGCAACATACGCATCTTCCGAGTTGACGGTCGGCTGCTGTACTTCAACAGTAACTTCTATGCGAACAAGGAATCTTTCGCCGATATAGTAAGCGAACGCGCAAAGAATGTGCTACGCCTTAAGAACAGCTATATCGAGCAGGTCAACTCAGACTTTTACCGCCATCCGGATTTTGAGACCTTCGACGAACTCAAGCGCCCCCGGCAGTTCACTATCTCTTTCAAGTATCTGGTGAAGCGCCCCGGCACTCTTGCCTTCCATTTCAAGAACGAGAACAAAGAAGGTTTTGAGGAATACATCCCGATTTCCTTTTCTAAGGACCTATATCCCAGTACTGAATTCAAACAGATGGAGATAACCGGTAAGTGGAACGGAACCGGTGATTTCCACATGTCTTTTACCGGTGACATGTACTTGTATGCACTTACGCTAACCGATGATGCTCTTGCTGACTTGCGCGAGGAATTCAATATGCGTTTTGAACTTACAGACAAGAAGATTCAGGCGAACCTTGACGAAATCAGAAGCACGGCAGGCAAGCTTGAAGAGTATCACAGTGAATTCCTGCTTACCGCGCGCAACCTTGAAGCGAAGTTCACGGAGGACCTGACGAATACTGAGAGTCGTATAACGCAAGAATACACCTCTGCTATCGACATCTCCGCCCGTGGTCTGAAAGCTGAATTCACGTCCGGTCTTGTAGGCCTTGAGACTGGAATCACCGAAGCATATAAGTCTGCTATTGACATATCGGCCCGCGGTCTTCGTGCAGACTTCAGTGCGTCCGTCTCTGACCTGGACGGCAAGCTGTTCGCCCATGCAGGCAGCTTTCATGTGACTGCGAGAAGATAGAAGTATGGTGACCGCCACAAACAGCCTGAAGGGTACCGTGGAACAGCATACCTCAGCCATCAGCCAGACGGCCAGCCGTATAGACCAGTTCGTGCAGAAGATAACCTTCGATTCCAAAGGTAACATTACCAATATCGACAAAGCCGGTTTAGTGACGGAGAGCAATATCGCCACCATGTTTGCGGAAAAGGTCGACCCAAACGGTGATATCGTCAGGCGTGCTCAAATCAGCGCGTTCATCACCGAAGGCGAAGCGGGCAGGCTGATATCCAATGCTACAATCGAGGCTGACCGGATAAACTTTACGGGAAAGACCATCATCAACGGCAGTTTCGTGGTCGATACAAACGGGCGTGTGACGATGAACGACATCACGGCAAACAACCTGACTCTAAAGGGCAGCATAACGGGCACGGATGCTACGCTGAACGGCATCACAGCTAATAATCTGACATTAAAAGGCAATATCTCAGGTATTGACGCCATCCTGAACGACATTACTGCCAATAACCTTACGTTGAAGGGCAACATTACCGGGGCGGGGGCTACACTGAATGATATCACCGCCAATAATCTTACCTTGAAAGGGAGTATAACGGGCAGGGATGCTGTCTTGAACGATATCACCGCGAACAACCTTACCCTGAAAGGTACCATATCCGGTGCCAATGCCACGCTTAACGATATCACAGCCAATAATCTTACGTTGAAAGGAAATATTTCCGGTGCCAACGCCATATTGAACGGCATCACCGTAAACGGAAAGATAAACGCCTCCAGCGGCCGGATAGGTGACTATCTGTATCTGCATGGTAACGGTATATCCACCAACTCGAGAGCGTTCGTGACCGACCTTACAGATAGCACTACGCAATTCGAACTCAGCAAGAGCTACTATCTGCATGCGATAGCGTCGGACGGAGGAGCCAATAGCATCCTGATAAGGCCCTACCAGACTATGGAAGCGGCACAGTCAAAGGTGGTAACCATCTCTGCAACCATTCCGGGGCGCAATAGGGCCATACACGTATCTTCCGGCGAGAGCTATTTCGGTGGTGATGTGATGGTGGGGAAGATGTATGCTCCGTCCTCCGGGACTCTGGAAATTGCCGGGCCGCTGAAGACGCAAGGTGTATACCGGAATACTGACGTGATACTCTCTTCGGTTACAAGGTACAGCATTAAGGCGACCGACCACACACTGCTTTTTTACGGCAACTGTACTATATCCCTTCCGTCCTCTTCTGACGGGCATGAGATATGGATAATGCCGAACGGGAATACCATCAGTTTTCCTTCCGGTACGTTCGCGAACTCTTCCAGGACGAATATCAACGGGCGTGAATGGCATGTGATAAAACGGGTTTTGGGGAATTGGTATCTGTCATGGATGAGTATATAGAATAATTAAAATAGAAAGTATGAAAATCAACTTTAAGAAAATCGAGGCCCAGACCTCATTCGAAGGCGCCAAGCAGACCTTCGACGTAGCCGAAACGGTCGGCAATGAAATGATGTACAACGGAAGTATCCTTCTGGATATAGGCTTTGAAGACCTGGCACGGGAAATCTACTACTCGAAAGATGCGGTGGAAATCCCGGAACAGTATTGCAAGGCTCTTGAACTTGTGGTGAAGAACTCGCGGCTCATAGCTGCCGTGAAACGTGCGGTAATTAACCAACTGAACGTCATCCAGCCATCTTAAATCAATTCTGAAAATTATGGTATTGGAATCAAATCAGTTCAACCAGCTTGTAGAGGAGGTGAAGAAAGCCCTTCTTGTCGGCTCCCAAGGTGTGGGCGATGTGGAGATTGTCGATTCGCTGGCCGATATCGTGAGCCTGCCCGCCCTCCGTCTTGCCGGTATGGAAGAATCGGTGGTCGAGGCACCGCTTGAGTTGCTGTCTGCCCCTGCTGAGGAGCTGCTGAGGAAGTGCGCAAAGCCGAAGCGGAGCGTGTCATAGTGGAGAACGCACGCAAGGAAGCTGAGAAATCCCGTGAAACGGCTGAGACAAAGCGTGCTTCATCTGAAAGTACCCGCGCATCTGCTGAAACTACGCGTATCAATGCCGAAAAGGAACGTGTGACAGCCGAAGGTCTCAGGAAAACGGCAGAGACAGAGCGAGGCAAAGCTGAAGCGGTCCGACAGACGTCTGAGACCGGACGGGCAACTGCCGAAACCGGCCGTGTTACTGCCGAAGGTAAACGTGTCAGCGCCGAGGAGGAACGTAAAAATGCTGAGACAGTGCGGGCCAACGCAGAGTCAACCCGACAGACAGCCGAAACGGGTCGTGTCAATGCTGAAACCGGTCGTGCTACAGCAGAAGGTAAGCGCGTTACTGCTGAGAATGCCCGAAGTACTGCGTGAGGATACACGTAATAGTGCGGAAACTAACCGCCAAACAGCCGAAACCGGACGCGTAAATGCTGAAAGTGGCCGTGTAAATGCTGAAAGTGGCCGTGTAAATGCTGAAAGTACCCGTGTCACTGAATTTGCTGCCCTCAAGCAGGAATCGGAGACGGCTACTGCGAATGCTACTGATACGGCAGAACATCCTACCTACATCGGTGCAGACCACTATGTATACCAATGGGATAAGAACGCTAAAGAATACGTTAAGACGGATATCTATGTGAAAGGCAAGCCGGGAGATACATTCACCCTTCTTGGACGTTACGATACGCTTGATGCCTTAAAGACTGCTGTACCTGACGGGTCAAACATCACTGGTTTCTATTCCGTTGGAACTGCATTGCCTTATACATATTATGCCTGGTATAACGGTGATTGGCAAAGTCAAGGACAATTGCAAGGTCCAAAGGGCGATAAAGGAGAGAAGGGGGATACGGGAGCGCAAGGTCCTCAAGGCGTACAAGGTCCACAGGGCATGAAAGGTGATACCGGTGCCACAGGACCGCAAGGAGTAAAAGGTGATACTGGTGCTACCGGTCCTGCTGGTGCAAAAGGCGCCACTGGTGCACAAGGAATACAAGGTCCAAAGGGCGATAAAGGAGACAAAGGTGATACGGGTGCAAAAGGCGCTACCGGTGCTACTGGTGCCACGGGTGCAGCAGGTGCAAGTGCCAGTATTACCGGTGCTACTGCTACGGTTGACGCCAACATCGGTACGCCCTCCGTGACCGTTTCTCTCGGTGGTACCGCATTGGCCAGAACCTTTTCCTTTGCTTTCAAGAACCTGAAGGGTGCTACCGGAGCAAAGGCGCTACGGGTGCTACCGGAGCTACTGGACCTAAAGGGGCGACTGGTGCGCAAGGGCCACAAGGGCCGCAAGGTGTCGGTGACCCGACAGTTACCGGTGTGAATACGGTCACGACATTGACCTCCCTGCCGATTTCCAAGAGAAGTATCACTGCAAGTTTGGGCTCTGCCACGAACATCAGCCTTGCTTCCGGAATGTCAGTGGGTAATGATTTGTATATCCGTTGCGTCGCATCGGCAGCATTCACACAGCCGATACCCAATACCGGGGCGTTCACTTCGATGTCCGGTACTTCAATCAGTGTTTCCGCTGGAGATATCTTTGAGATTAGTATCTGGTGCTATGCCGCTGGTGCCTATTCAATATCCGTAAAAACAAGGGACTAAAGTTTATGAGTGTATTAAAAAGACGAAGCAATAATATAAAGGACGGTCAGTATGTGATTGCATTCTCCGACAGTAGAGCCTTAATAGATATTTCCAAGGATTGTGGAATGACATGGACCAGAAAACAGCCTTCCGACCTTACTAATGTAAACGAATACTTTTTCAGCAACGATAAAACGAGGATAGCCATGTCCGGAGACGGTAGACATATCTATTGCTCATGCTATATGGCAAATGTGGGATTATTGCGTTCTACGGATTTTCTGGAGACGGCAGAACCTTTCAACCTGATAATTGCTATTCCGTGTACTCGATAGCCTGCAACGGCAGGGGGAATCTGGTCGCTATTGTATGCAAGAATAACAATAACAAATATGATTTGATGCTTTCCGGGGATTATGGGAAGACATGGTGGGTCTCCAATGGATTAAAAGACAGTACTGTGCATCTCATGGGTGTAGAAATGTCTCATTCTGGTAGATACATAGTGGCATATGCATCATCCCCTAATTATACTGTCCATGAACTATATGTATCTTCCGATTATGGAGAAACTTTTAGCAGTGAAATATTCAGGGGACCTATCACAAAGATTGCCATTTCCGGTGACGGCAAATACATGTTGTGTTGCTGCAATAGGGAGAGTTCATCAAAGTTATACTATGCCTATTATTCCGGGGATTATGGGAAGACATGGACTAAAATTACCGATTCGAGTTTCTCCGCCCGTACATTGGCCATATCCTATGACGGGAAATATATGGTTATAGAGGGGGGGTACTCTTATTCCGGTGCACGTATATCCGCTGATTACGGAAAAACCTGGGCATTGAACATTCCGTTATTGGAAATAGCTTTGCTTTGGGGCTTTCGTCTGACGGAAAGTATGCGATAGCACAGGAAAGTTCTTCTCCGTATCGTATGTTCAAATCTTCGGATTATCTGGGCTCATTTACTGAAATAAATACGGCACCGCTTACATCAGGTATTAGAGCGAATTACCGATTTATCATAATGAATAAAAATAGGCTTTAACAATAATGCAATATATACATATTTATTCAGAGGAGAAAGTTGTCCGTCTTGATTTTGAACTGGACGGAAACTATGAAGTGGGTACAACCTATGAGGATTACCTGAATGGAGCCTGGGTACCGTTGAATGCGGAACAAAAAGCATTTTATGAAACCCATCCGGCAGCGTCTGCAAAGGAAATTCTTGAATGTGAATTAATCCCTCCCTATGAGCCGACTTTGGAGGGTGTGAAGAGCGCGAAGGTCAATGAAATTGCTGTTTACGACGGGTCCGATGCCGTGAATTCCTTTACGCTTGGTGGTAAGCGGATGTGGCTTGACAAGGATACGCGGGTAGGACTGGTGAACTCAATTACTATCGAGCAGGCTGTGGGTAAGGAGACAACCGTGCTGTGGTATGATACCGTGAAGTATGTATCCCCATTCCTCTTGCCTTGCAGATGCTGGCCGCACTGGAACTGTATGCCTTGGAATGCTATAATGTCACGCAGGAACATCTGGCCGTGGTTATGGGACTTGCTACGAAAGAGGAGGTCGGAGCATATGATTACACTTCTGGTTATCCTGAAAAATTAGTGTTCAACCTTTAAATTGATGGCTTATGATTTACTTATATTTTATGTCGCTGTTTTGCTCACTATGTACATAATGTATGCGGTGAGAGTGTGCGGAGTGCCTTGGAGCTTGTCTGATACCTACTATCAGTTGAAGAAGCGGAATCGTCCGGCATGGCTGTTCCAGATAGCTATGATTGTTCCTGCCATGCTGCTTATGCCGGTGTGGATTGAATGCTCATCGGAGAACCTGCAATGTTTGGCATTTCTTGCTTGCGGTGGGCTGATGTTCGTCGGGACAGCCCCGCTGTTCAAGGAGGAATTTCAGAGCAAAGTACATTATGCAGGGACAGTAATAGCCGGATTAGCTACAATTCTTTGGGTTTGTCTCTCCGGTATGTGGTACTTGCCTGCGGTTGCTTTCCCGATAGCCGTTGTTATCATGTTGAGATACCGGAAATGGCTGTTCTGGGCAGAGATGGCAGCGTTTGCTTGTGCTTATGTGGGGGTGCTTATAATTTGTATCGATTGTTAAACCGGGAGAAATGGAAATGAATGATTGGATTATGTTGGTGACCGCACTCGGTGGCATTGAGGGCATCAAGCAGCTTGTTAAGTGGTGGATGTCGCGCAAGACCAATGCGCGTATTGAGGATGCCCATGCGGATGTTGAGGAGTTCAAGGCATTACGGGAGTACAACGAGTTCCTGCAGAAGCAGCTTTCGGAGAAGGAACAGCGGTTTGTGGAACAGACTGACCGGCTCCGTAAGGCACAGGATGAGCTGTTTACACTGAAGGAGACTAATTCTGACTTGAAACTGGAATTGGCACTGAAACGGTGTGAGAGAAAGAAGTGCGGTGACAGAGAACCGCAAAACGGATATTAATTAAAGATTAGAAGAGGAGGAAAAGAAATGAGTGTACCAAGAGGATTGAGAAACAACAATCCCGGCAACATCCGTCTGAGCAAGGACAAATGGCAGGGATTGAGAGAGAGACAGGAAGATAAAGAATTCTTCCAGTTCGTCAGCATTGAATGGGGCTACCGTGCGTTGATGCGCACGTTGCAGAACTACCGGTGGAAACACGGGATGAAAACCATTAGTGATTTTATAACCCGATGGGCACCGCATAAGGAAAACGATACCGGAGCTTATATCCGCAAAGTATGCCGTGAAATGGAGGTGCCAAACACCTATATCCCGGACATTGAGGACAAGGCAACGGTGTGCGCTTTTGCCGCTGCCATCTCGTTGGTAGAAAACGGCATCCCGGCTGTGATGGAGGACGTAGAGAAAGGATGGAACTGTTATGAAACGGTTGCCTTGGATATTGGTTGCGCTGCTGGCGGTTGCTTGTGTGGCGGCTTGCTTCGCCCGCATGAGCACCTCCGGCTGAAGTTCGTGTAGAAACGAAGATAAAGACGGTTGTCAGGGTAGATACGATGCTTATCTCTGCGCCGATGGCTGTGTTCTGGCGTTTCGTGCCGGATGATACGACACGGATAGGTGATACCTTGCTTCATCGCCGACAAGTAGTGTATTCAGACAGCTCGTATCGGGCTGTGGTGAGCGGATATGTAGACCCTCGGCTGGATAGTTTACAGGTATTTCCTAAGACGGTGTATCAGACGGTGACGAATGATATATACCATCCAGTCGCCATCAAGTCGAAGAAGAAGCGGTGGGGATTTGGCTTGCAGGCTGGGTATGGCCGGTGATGGTATGTCGGTGCCGGAGTGAGTTATAATTTGTGGCAATGGTAAGATGATATAAAAAAGACTATTTTATTCATTTCTTTTTGTTTGTGTATTCAATTAATTTTGTATTACTTTGTAGTTGTTTCATTATAAATAGATATCACATGGCTTTTTTACAAGATGTATTTAAGGATTCTGGAGTTCCAACATATACTTTTGTCGAACCCAATGAATATATTAAAATTGTTGTGACTTTGAGTACTAAAGGTAGATGTTTAGTTGTAGAAGGTCCTTCTGGTATCGGTAAGACTACTTGTGTTTTAAAAGCGCTTGAATACTTAGGTATGGGAGATTCAATCCAATTGTTAACTCCTCGGAAAAAGAAAGATATATTATCAATAGAAAAAATATTGGATAATAATGAGAATATTGGAACTGTCATAATTGATGATTTTCATTTGTTATCCATAGAAAATAAGAATAGATTATCAGACTTAATGAAAACTATTGCAGATGAAGATAGAGAAGATGTAAAACTTGTCTTAATTGGAATCAATAGAGCAGGCGATAGTTTGGTTAGTTTGGCTCCCGATTTAAATAATAGAATTACAACTGTTAAGTTTGAAGTGAATCCAGATTCTAAAATATTAGAACTAATTGAAAAGGGAGAAGTGGCTCTTAATGCTAGAATAAAATATAGAGAACAAATTGTAAGAAGGTCGAATGGAAGTTTTCATATAGCTCAACTTATCTGTAAGGAACTTTGTATTATCGAAAGAGTTATAATGACGCAGGATAATAAAAAGGAGCTAAATACTGATATAAATTATGTTGTTGATAAGATAATGACTGATTTATCTCGAGTTTTTGAAGTAAAGGCTAGAGAGTTTGCAATTGGTTCTAGATTACGAAGTAGTGGTCGGGCACCTTATTTTCATCTCCTTTATTGGCTTTCTGAGTCTAAAGATTGGACAATTAGAATGGCTGATATTTATTTAAAATATCCTACTCATAAAGCTAGTATTTCTCAAGTAGCAGATAAGGGCTTTTTGTATAAGCTAATCAATAACAGTGAGAACATAAAGTCCGTTATTCATTATGATGAATATTCAAAAGTATTAACTGTTGAAGACCCTAAATTCATGTTTTATTTGCAAAATCTGGACTGGACAGATTTTGTTAAACGAATAGGCTTTAGTAAAATCAATTTTGATAAAAAATACGATTTTGCTTTATCTTTTGCTGGAGAAGTACGAAGTATTGTAGCTGAATTGGCTATATTATTATTTGAGGAACATGAGTGTTCTGTTTTTTATGATTTTAATGAGCAGCACAAAATTATTGGAGAAGATTTAACTGATTATTTTGAACCAATATATAAGTCTGATGCTGAGTTTATTATTGTTTTTCTAGATAGGAATTATCCTCGGAAACTATGGACTAATTTTGAATCGGACAAGTTCAAGGAAAGGTTCGGTGAGCATGCTGTGATTCCTATAATTTTTAAAGGATGTGAGCTACTCAGTTCGACAAGTTGGCTAACATTGGCTATCTTTCATTTGATCCAGAAAAAGAGCAGAGTGAGCAAATAAAAAGTATTGCAGATATAATTGTTAAAAAATTAGATGAAAAAAGAAGAAATGAACCATCCTGATTCTTTTTACAACCCGGCCATTGATAGATTGTATCGGTTGAAGGAAGTAATAGAAGGGGCGGCTGAATAAGCTGCCTTTATATTCATAAGCAACAATTCATATCTATTGTGTGTGACATATCCCGGCTTTCGTCGGGATTTTTTTCATTTGGGCCCTTCCTTTTATAAAAATTCCCTCAAGTCACGTAGGGAATTTCAGAAAAGCAGTTGTCTTTATTGTAGAATCCGGTATATAGTGTTAGTATAGTCCTTCTTTCAGCCATTGCAGTTTCTTTATACTGGATTTGCAGAATGTTCCAACATTGTGTGCTCTAATTGATTGTATATATTGAAAGGAACATGCTGGACCTCAGCTTTTATGCGGCTGAGGTTTTGTCGGAGATAAGAGTACGTTGTTGAACGTGCGATGGAAATATGTGTTTAACCAAATTATTAGTTATGAAAAAAGTAATTTATATGGTAATTGCATTTGCTATGGCTTTAGCCGGGTTATTTATGCTTATGTTTATGTCATTTGATTAGTGAATGTCTGTTTGTTGACTGTTTTATAGAAGGGGCAGCTTATTCAGCTGCCTTGTTCCATTTCCCAGGAATTAAGTAATCCATATTGTGTAATTATTCCCCATGTGTGGTACTCAGTTCCACATATTTCCACACATAATTATTCCTTCTTGTTTTTATAATATGCTGATGTATAATGTATTATGTACTGATGTACATCATGGCATATCGTTTGTCCTATAGTTAATACAAAAACTATATTTATTTACTTAAAACTTACGATTATGAAAAAAGTATTGGTAGCATTAGCAATGGTTATGGGATTAGGCAGTTCAGTAGCATTTGCTTACGTGGTTTCTGGAACACAGTCTGTAGAGCAAACTCAGCAAAATCCTCAGGATGAGTTCACAAAAGTGGAAGTAAAAGACTTGCCTCAGGCAGTTATGAATGTCTTGGCTAAGGACTATGAGGGGGCTGTAATAAAGGAGGCTTTCATTTCCGAGAAAGAAACCGGTAAGATTTATAAGGTTGTGTTGACCATCACCAAGGAAAATCAATCCACTGAAGAAGTGACGGTACTTCTGAATGAAAAAGGAGAAACTGTAGAATGAATGGAAACTCTGTAGTGGTTCGGCATCCATCTACAGAGATGATTTGAGATACTTTTATGTCTATCTCGTTAATGCGAAAGGGGCGGCTGAATAGTCGCTCTTTTCGTTTATATTGTAATAATAGTTCGTTTCTTTTTTGTCAGAAATTCCTATTATAGAGGGTTGTTTTATACAAAATAATGTTTATATTTGTATTCTAATCCCTATTGTATTATGAATGACAAACAACAACTTCTAATTGATTGTATTTCCCTTCTTCCCGTTATAGGCATTCTGGTTTTGATAACTGTTGCCAATGACCAGCTTGTTACTATGGTTGCTGCCTATGTGCTTTGCGGAGAACTCTTATGTGTATTGGTTAGCAGGATATTAAATTTGTACTATATTGATGTGGCTTTTGTTTGGTTGGGTGGGATTATGCTTTGGTTGTGGTATTGGTTCTGGTTGGAGTCAAGCCATGTAGTGATGGAGATTGTGGAAAAGGCAGTTGAATGAATCGCTTCTTTTTCAGTAAAAATCCCCGTAGCGGCTCAACTACGGGGATGGTGTCAAATAACAGAGTATCAATATGAGATACTAAGTGAGCCTATTTTTTGAGATATGTCTTGTAGTGCATTGTTGAATGTCTGTAATTCTTCTTTGGTAAAGCGTGCCGGTTTCCCGTTTACCAGATTGCCATTTAACCTCTGATATAACCACGAACGGCTCTTGTTGAAATACTTTTTCGCAAGATAGCTTAGAGAAACTATTTCGGCAACTTCTTGTAATTGCAATTTGATTGCACTTTCTTCTATAACGTCCAGTTCTTATCAATGTTCTGTAAGCGCTCTGATACAAAGTTGGCAATAGCTTTCTTGTCTTCTTCCGAATTGTACTTGGCTGCTATTTCTGTCATTTTGGTATAGAACTCTGGAGAGTCTGTACCAAGTAGTGGCTTTAATGCCAGTAATTCATCTTTCAGTGCCATATATTTATTTTTAGTGCCCTCTCCGGAGAGAGGGGCTTTGTTTTACTTCTTTTTTTCTAACTCTTTCAATATTTTGTCGATTGTCAGTAATCGGTCTAATCTTTTATCAATCTCTTTTTCTTGGTTAGTTCCGGTAACTTCGGCAATAAACCTTAGCTGGTCTAATTCTTTTTTGAGGAATGCTCTTTGTATAAGCAGGTCCTTTTTAATTTGTTCGTTACTCATGTTGATTACTTTTGTTATTTGACATTACAAAGATAATAATCTTTTGGTTATTAAACAACTATTGCATGAATTATTTTCGTTATTTCGCATATTTTTTCCATATTTGCAGTGCGTTACATACTTTTATTTGCGTCGGGTAGAACCTGACCGTTGGGCTACTGGTGATTGATTTTGCCAGTAGCTTATTCATATACGGTTCCGACCCCCGTGAGATAGCTTAATGGCATCCTGTATCCGACGTAAGTAGATATGTAACGCAACGGGAAAGCGGAACCGTTCTTTTTCCGCTTCTTATTCTTAATCCGGTTGCGTTATGGGTAAAACTGAATCATCCTTCCCGAAGCTCACGAAGTCCTTTATTGGTTACGGTCACTATCGGCTGACAGTCACGTTTTCCGATTGTGTGAAAACCGCGCTGACGGGAAATATGGACTTAATAGACCGCTTGAACTCCGACATAGAAAAGGAGAGGGAAGAAGCTACTATCGAGGCAATAGCTTTCGTCCAAGAACAATCACTTTAGACTGTCGAAGATTTTCTCATTGCATCATCCGCATGTTTTCGCATGACCCTAAAATAGTTGAATATTGGTCTATTGGTTTTCATCGACTGGCCGATGCAGTATTCAAGTATTTCTAAGGAGATACCTAATTCAAATCCGTGCTGGACGAATGATTTACGGGCTGAATAATATATCACATGTTTCTTTATGCCAGCTATCTTGGCAAGTTCTTCCATTTTACGTGATACCACGGAGTAGCATTGCCCGAATGTTTTGTACTTGCCAAACACAAGCTTTCCGTTTTTTTGCATGTATTTGTTTATGATTTCTCTGGCTTCCGGTTGGATTGAAAATGCGGTTTTGCTTTCACCGCTTTTCTTGTTCTTTGTTTTCCGTCGGTAATATTCTATCCAATCTTTACGGAAATCAATGTCAAGCATATCTATAAGGTTGATTCCACCGAGGTAATAACTTAGCATAAATATGTCGCGTACTACACCTATGTTGTATTTGGGAATTTCCATATCCCGGATAGCTTTTACTTCGTCAATAGTAAGGTCTAGTTCACGAATATTAGCGGATGGCATTCGGCAGAACTCAAAAGGGTCAATCTCATATTTTACCATATTGTGCTTCTTTGCATAGTTGATAATCACTTTGAGTAATGTCAGATATATTTTGATAGTGGTAGGGGATAACCTCTTATCCTCAAGGTCCATCTCGAAATGCTTTATATTCCGAGGTGTAATCATAGAAAGTAATAAGTCACCTTGTGACTTAATGAAGGACTGGCAGGATAGCTATATAACTTCTCTGATTTACTTCTTTTCTCTTCTGCGAGTTCAGATAGATAAGATTCATAGCTGAGGAGAATTTGGCATTGGTATGGTCTTTCTTCTTGATGATGATTTCCCGGAGTTCGGAACATGAATATACATCCACATCATAGATGTTGTCTATGACTTTTTGGTAATGGTTGAGCAGGTTCCGGAGCTTCATGTTCATAGATGCAGCTTCGGGGTGATTGATAACTTGACCATCTTTAAATTGGGACAAGTCATCGATGATACAGTTTGTAGGAATGTATCTGGTACCGGAGTTGTGTGCCAGAGATATTCTTACTTTGTGCTTTCCGTTGATAAGCACTTTAGCTGGTACGATACAAAGTTTAAGTGTTGCCATCTTTTTGTTTAATAAAGTTGCGACAATTTGGTTATTAAAAAATACTGTCCGACAATTGTCCGACAATCAAATTTTGCAACCTGCTGCGAAGTGATGGAAATCTGCTTTTTCCGTAAGTACCTGATACACCTAAAATAAAAGCACTTCCAACGTTCGCTTACGGAGGAAGTGCTTCACACAAAAACTAAACTAGACTTAACTAAACTATTCTATTGGGGGAGTTTCACAACTCCTATCTGTTCGGTGCAAAGATAAAAAAACATATTTTAATATGCAAAAGGATTCTATAATAAATCGACGTTTTTTCCGATTTTATCGACGGATTAGTCGATTTTTTTAGCTTCTTTGGTCTAAAAATTCTTGAAAAGCTTGTTTATAGCTGTCACTTATCGGGATGTAATTCTTTCCGAACACGATGCGGCCACGGTCTATAATACGTATTTTATTCTTCTGAACAATGTAGGAACGGTGGACGCGCATGAAACGCGAGGCAGGCAGAAGTTCCTCCATTGCCTTCATGCTCATGAGAGACAGGATAGGCTTGGGAGAATCCTCCTCGTAGATTTTGAGATAGTCTTTTAGCCCCTCTATGTACAGAATTTTACTCAATTCGATTTGCACCAGCTTATACTCGCTCTTTACGAAGATGCTCTGAATCTCTTCCTTGGACTGTTGCAGCAATTCGAACCATTGCACAGCCTTGTTGGCAGCCTGCAGAAAGTCGACGTAGGAGATGGGTTTCAGCAGGTAGTCCAGCGCATTGACTTTGTAGCCGTCTATGGCATACTGGTCGAAGGCGGTGGTAAAGACAATGCGGGTGCCGGAATCGACCATCTTCGAAAATTCCAGTCCGTTCAGTTCGGGCATCTGGATGTCGAGGAAAAGCAGGTCGATGTGCTTCTCGGGCAACTCCTTGATGGCTTGTACGGCACTGGAGTATTTATCGACCAACTCTAGAAACGGGGTCTTGTTGACGTAGCTTTCCAGCAACCCCAGGGCGAGGGGCTCGTCGTCTACAATGGCGCACTTCAGATTCATATCTTTATAATTAAAATAGATTTATACTCTTTCATGTCCTCACTCACTCCTTGCTGCCAGTCGTAATGACCGGGATAGGTCAGCTCCAGACGCTTGCGCACTTGTTCCAACCCGATGCCGCTTCCACTCTTGTCTGCCACGCTTTTGGGATGATAGCTGTTGGTTATTTCGCAATGTATCTCTCCGGGGCTTTCACTGAAGTGGATACGGATAAAGCTGGGTTCGGTGGGGGAGATGCCATGCTTGAAGGCATTCTCTATGAGGGAAATAAAGATGAGCGGAGCTATTTCAGTACGGCTGTCCGGTCGGACGTCTATCTTTGTTTCCACACGGACGTTGGCGGAGAGACGGATGCGCATCAGTTCGATGTAGTTGCGGATGAAGTCCATCTCCTTGTCCAGGGTGACGAAGTTCTGCTGATTGTCATACAGCACATGGCGCAGCAGTCGGCTCAGTTCCTGCACGGCAGTCTGTGCCTTGTCGGCATCGAAGGCGATGAGGGCGTAGATGTTATTCAGCGTATTGAGCAGGAAGTGCGGGTTGAGCTGGTTGCGCAGGTTCTTCAACTCGGCTTCCGTGCGGCTTTTCTCGGCTTCGCGGCGGGCGGCGTCCATCTGCGCCCAGCGGCGGCTCAGCTTGATGGCAGCGCTGAGGCCGGCGGTGAGAATCATGGTCGAGACGTCGCGCAAGATGAATATCCATTTGGGAGGCCCCATGTGCTGACCGTCATCATCGCCGCGCATATGGTTTTGGAATGTGTATTCTTGCCAAAGGTGGGCGCCGGTGGTAATGCAGATGATGAGCAGTGTGTTCAGCAGGAGATACTGCCGGATGCGTCCCTCGAACAAGTAGCGGGGAATGAGGAGGCAGTAGTTGATGTAGAATACAAGGAAGAATGAGAGGGTACTGCTGCTACCGTGGCGCAGATAGTCCGCAAGGCTGATATTGAAGCCGCTGCGTGTCATCATCAGAAAGGGGAAACCGATGACGATACCCCAGACAATGATGTGTATCAGGGTTTCGATGCCGCGGCGGCGTGGGTTAGGGAGCTGTTGTTTCATCATGATACAAAGATACGGATTTTAGGTGGATATTGGAAATATCCGCTGCCTGCGAAGCAAATCTCTGTTCGCAGGTTGCGGATAAGCGTTTCCAGGTTGCGGATATGTATCCCAAGCTTGCGGATGTCTATCCCAAGGCTTGGGATAGAGATTGTTCTTAGTTTCGCATAACTTTTTTCCCTATTGCGGAAACTTTTTTCCTAATACTTAAGAACTATTTGGCTAACTTCCGGCAAGGGAGGAAAGGTTATTCGTAGCGTATGGCCTCTATCGGGTCGAGGTCCGCAGCCTTCTTGGCGGGATACCAACCGAAGAACACTCCGGTGACGGTACATACGGCGAAGGAGAGGAATACACTCCACGGCTGGATGAAGATGGGCCAGTGGGCAACGCCTTCACTATCAAGCTGGCTCCGCATCCGATGATGACACCGATAATGCTCCGGTGATGCTGATAAGAATGGCTTCGATGAGGAACTGGCTCAAGATGTCGACACCGCGGGCGCCTACACTCATGCGCAGGCCGATTTCGCGCGTGCGTTCCGTCACCGATACGTACATGATGTTCATAATGCCGATGCCGCCCACTACGAGCGAAATGCCGGCTATGCAGGCAAGCAGCGTGGTCATCAGGTCGGTGGTGGAGTTCAGCATGGTGCTGAGTTCCTGCTGGCTGCGAATGGTGAAGTCGTCGTCGTCACTCTCCTTCAGCTTGTGGTTGCGGCGCAGTATCTCGGTGATTTCGTCGGTGGCATTGTCCGTCATGTCCTCGGTGAGGGCGGAGGCGAAGATGCCGCTAAGGTAGGTCTGTGCCAGCAGGCGTTTCATCACGGTGCTGTAAGGGGCAAGCACTACGTCGTCCTGGTCCATGCCCATGGAGTTGTAGCCTTTGGACTTCAGCACGCCCACCACGCGGAAGGGCACTTGGTTGAAGCGGATGATACGTCCCACAGGTCCTCTCCTCCGGGAAAGAGGTTGTCTTGGATGGTCTTTCCGATGACGCACACCTTGGCAGAGGTCTGTATGTCGGCTTCGGTAAACATCTCGCCGTTCTCCACGCTGAGCTGCCGGATTTCGAGATAGTCCGTGCCCACGCCGCTCACGGAGGAGGGGTAGTTGTTGTTGCCCGCGATGAGCTGCCGCTGGAGGAGACATTGGGGCTGACGGCAGCCAGAAGTTGGTTTCGTTTCGCAGGCTTCGTAGTCGGTCAGCTTCAAGGTCTGCATGGCGCTGGGGTCTTGGCGGACACCGCCGCGCATGTCGGCACCGGGTGAATCATAATCATGTTGGAGCCCATCTCGGAGATTTGCGCCTGGATGCTTTTCTTCGAACCTTGTCCGATGGCAAGCATCGTGATGACGGACGCCACGCCGATGATGATGCCCAGCATGGTGAGGAATGCGCGCAGCTTGTTGTTGTTCAAGGCTCGCAAGGCTATTTTGAAAAGGTTTGTTCCGTTCATATCGTTTTAATGGAAAGTTTAAAATTAATCCCTAATCCTTAATCCCTTATCCCTCATTCCTCCTCCTCTTGTTTAGGCAATGCTGCCAGGGCTTCGGCTGCATTCTGGATTTGGGTGTTGATGGTATCGTCCTTGATTTGTCCGTCGCGCAGCACGATGTTGCGGCTGCTGTACTGGGCTATTTCGGGGTTGTGGGTGACGAAGATGATGGTGCGTCCTTCGGCATGCAGCTTTTGGAACAGTACCAGAATCTCGAAAGAAGTACGGGTGTCCAGGTTACCCGTAGCTTCGTCTGCCAGGATAACGGCGGGATTGTTCACCAAGGCGCGGGCGATGGCTACGCGTTGCATCTGACCGCCGGACATCTGATTGGACTTATGTTCCAGTCGGTCGCCCAGCCCCACGGCTTGCAGGGCTTCGATGGCACGTCTCCGCCTTTCGGAAGCCGAGACGGAGGAGTTATACATCAGCGGTAGCTCCACATTTTCCACGGCAGTGTTTTGGGCAGCAGGTTGTAACTCTGGAATACGAAGCCGATTTTACGGTTGCGTAGTACGGCGCGTTGAGGCTTGCTCATGGTGCGTACGGAGATACCGTCCAGCAGGTATTCGCCGCTGGTGGGCGTGTCCAGGCAGCCGAGGGTATTCAGCAAAGTCGACTTCCGGAGCCCGATGTACCCATGATGGTGACAAACTCGCCTTCACGGATGGTGAACGAGACGCCGCGCAGGGCATGCACGGTTTCGTCCCCCACCTGGAAGTTGCGTTTGATATTTTGAAGTTCAATGACTGCTTTATTCATAATTCTTTTTTTGTATTATTTTCCGCTCTTCTTCTTACTTCCCGGAGGGCCAGGCATGAACGGACTCTTCTCACCTCCGGGAGCTTCCTGCTCATGTCCGGAGCGCTGCTGCCGGGCGATGCTGCCGACTGGTGGCTTCGGTCACCACTACGGTACCTTCGTTAATGCCGCTGATGATTTCCGTGTTGACTCCGTTGGAGATACCTATCTTCACAGGATGGGCGGTAAAGGTGTTGCCTTCGCGGGTCCAGAGTTTATGTTCCCCTTCGCAATCCTTCACGATATCATTGTCGCCGATAAGCGGTTTTTCGGGGTTGAAGCGCAGGGCACGGGCAGGAGCGCACAGTACGTCTTTGCGGTCGAGGGTGAAGATGGTGACGTTGGCTGTCAGGCGTGGTTTCAGTTTCAGGTCCGGGTTGTGGGCGGAGATGACTACTTCGTAGGTCACAACCGTGCTGGTGCTGGTGCTCGACGTGCTGCTTGAACTGGCATCTCCCAGACGAATTTGTGTGACCACTCCTTCGAACACGTCATTCGGGTAGCGTCTACGGTAAACGTGGCGCGCTGTCCCTCTTCCACACCGCCTATGTCCGCTTCGTCCACGTCGGCCACAACCTGCATCTGCGTCAGGTCGGCAGCGATGGTGAACAGTGTCGGTGTCTCGAAGCCGGAAGCCACGGTCTGTCCTGCTTCCACGTCACGGCTGATGACCACACCGTCGATGGGCGAGGTGATGGTGGCGTAGGAGAGGTTGCGTTCAGCCTTTGCCAGTGATGCCTGGCTGCTTTCGTAGTTGCTGCGGGCCTTCTCGTAGTTATAGACGGACTGCTCATAGTCCGTGGCGGCGATGAGCTGCTTTTCGTTCAGCGTCTTGTTGCGCTCGTAGAGTTTTTTCTGGTACTCGTATTCGGCCTTTGCACCGTTGTAGGCGGCGCGTTGCGAGGCAAGTTCACTTTGCAGGGTCACACGGTCCATCTCGCAATGAGCTGGCCTTTGGTTACTACGGAATTGTAGTCTACATGAATCTTGTCAATGATACCGCTCACCTGGGTACCCACTTCCACTTCTGTCACCGGTTCAATGGTTCCCGTGGCGGTTACGGATTCGGAAATCTCGCCTTTATGGATGGTTGCTGTGGCGTAGGTCACCTTGTGCTTGGCCTTGGCACCACCGAAGAGCCATACGCCGCCGCCCACTATGATTACGGCAGCTACGGCAATGAGGATAATTCTTTTTTTGTTCATATATATAAGGTATTATAATTCGATTTTTTCTCCTTGATAAAACTTCAGTAGCTGCATATTCAGTATGGCCATGTATTTGGCTTGCAGTGTCTCCTGCTGTGCGCTGAGCAGATTGCTTTTCTCAGTCAGCAGTTCTACGGTATTCTTCATGCCCAGGTTGAACTGCTCTTGAATCAGTTCATAGCTGGTCTGCGTACTTTTCAGTTTCTCTGTGGCGGCGGCGTAGCGCTGCTGGGCGCTGTTGGCATCGAGCCAGAGGGTTTCGATGGTCTTGTACAGCGTTTTTTGGTCGTCCAGCAGGTCCAGTTCGCTGGTCTGCTTCTGAATCTTGGCTTTCTCTACGGCACTCTTGGTCTGCCGGTTGCTGAAGATAGGCACGCTTACGGTGAAGCCCAGCGAGTTGTTCCAGTTCTGTTTGACTTGCTCGCTGAAGGTGAAGTCATTGCCGTTGGCATGGCTGGTTCCGATGCCGGCGCTGAGGCTCAGCGTAGGCAGATAGCCAGCGCGGGCAATCTTGATGTCGAGGTCGGATGTCTGTATATTCAGTTTGCCGGCTTCTATCTCCGGACGGAGTACGAGGGCAGAGCGATAGACATCGGTCTTGGTGGGTAGGGGTGCCAGTACGTTTTCCGTGCCGAGGGCAGGGATGTAGAGGTTCATTTCGCTTCGCCATCCAGTTCCAGGAGCTGTTTCAGTTGTAGTTTGTAGTCTTGCAGGGTGGCTTGTGCTGTCACCAGCTGGTACTTGTCGGTACTCACTTGCGCTTCCAGTTGTGCCAGGTCGCTTTTGGCTATGCTTCCTGCTTCGAGAAGCTGGCGGGCGCGTTCGCATTCGGCCTGGCTCACTTCCAGGGTCGATTCGTTCACTTTCACGGCTTCGGCGGCGTAGAGTATCTGTACGTAGGTTTGTGCGATACTTTCTTCGATGCTGTTCTCGCTCTGTGCTACGCTAAGTTCGGCAATGCGGTTGTTCAGTTGCTGTTGTTTGATGGTGTTGAGGCGCTTCCCGCCGTTGTAGAGGGTCCAGTTGCATCGATGCCGTAGCTGCCGTTATAGGAAGTCTTGCTCTGGCTGCTGGTGATGTTGTCGCCGTCGATGATGGTGTTTGTCTCGCTCTTCGGGCGATTCACGACACGCTGGCTCACACTGGCCGAAAGGTGGGGAAGAGAGCGGCTCGGGCGGTCTTTACATCTACCTGGGCACTTTCCGCGTTGAGGCGGTTCTTGCGGATGGTGATGTTTTGCTGCAAGGCATAGTCGATGCACGCTTGCAAGTCCCATTGGGCGGGCAGGCTGTCGGCTGGCTGCTCGGAACTGCCGGGTATCTGCGTGGAAGTGCCGTTTTGGGCGGCCACTCCCATGCAGCTTGCCATACATAGCGCTATCACTGTCAATCTTTTTACGTTCGTCATATCTTCGTTATTCTATGGTTTTACATTTGCAATGTAGTAGGGTGGAGAAAGGATTGCAAAAGTGATAGACGTAGAGTGAATTTTCCTCGCCTAAAATCTTTTTTGTACCGATGAATGGGAGAAGTCTTTTTTCTGTTCAACTTTTCACCTTTTTATTTGTTCTTTATATAAAAGTATTTTATATTTGTAATCATTATAATTTTATCGGCATGAAACAGACTGCGGTAAACATTTGGCGTTTTTATTTGGAAGGTTTTCGAAGTATGACGTTAGGGCGTACTTTGTGGCTTATCATTCTTGTGAAGTTGTTCATCATGTTTTTCATTCTCCGCCTTTTCTTCTTCCCACGGTTTCTGAATACCCCCGTGGTGGGCGATGACAAGGAAGGCTATGTCAGTAATGAGCTTATCCATCGGAGTCTGGGCGACTAAACACGGAGACACAGAGTTTATTTCCTTGCCCTTATAAATTCTCCGTGTCTCTCTGTTCTTACCCGATAACTTAAAAACTTAATAACTCATAACTTATAACTCATAACTTGATTCTTATGCTTGGACACATTGACACTTCCCTGATTGACTGGTCGAGAGCCAATTTGCCTTGACCGCCATCTATCACTGGATTTTTGTGCCGCTGACACTTGGACTGGCGGTAATTATGGGCATCATGGAGACAGCGTACTACCGTACGGGTGACGAATTTTGGAAACGTACTGCCAAATTCTGGATGAAGATTTTCGGTATCAACTTTGCTATTGGTGTAGCAACCGGTATTATTCTGGAATTTGAATTCGGTACGAATTGGAGTAATTACAGTTGGTTTGTGGGCGACATCTTCGGTGCGCCGCTTGCCATCGAGGGTATTTTGGCTTTCTTTATGGAAGCAACGTTTATCGCCGTCATGTTCTTCGGCTGGGATAAGGTGAGCAAGCGTTTCCACCTGGCATCTACTTGGCTCACGGGGCTGGGCGCCACGATTTCTGCCTGGTGGATTCTGGTTGCCAATGCGTGGATGCAGAATCCCGTAGGTATGGAGTTCAATCCCGATACGGCACGCAACGAGATGGTGGACTTCTGGGCTGTGGCAACTTCGCCGATGGCTGTCAATAAGTTCTTCCATAGCGTGCTGTCCGGCTGGGTGCTGGCTGCCGTGTTTGTAGTAGGCGTAAGCTGCTGGTATCTGTGAAGAAGCGCGAGAAGAAATTTGCGCTGGCAAGTGTAAAGATTGCCGCATGGGTAGGTCTGTGTGCCGCTGTGCTCTCTGCCTGGACGGGTGATGGCTCGGGCTATCAGGTGGCGCAAAAGCAGCCGATGAAGCTGGCTGCTATGGAAGGCTATTATGAAGGGCGGCAAGGTGCCGGATTGGTAGCGTTCGGGCTGCTGAATCCTGCCAAGCAGACACCGCAGGACGGAGTAGACCCATTCCTTTTCCGTGTGGAAATTCCGAAGATGCTGTCGTTGCTTGCCGAGCGCAAGATGGATGCTTTTGTTCCCGGTATCAATGACCTGCTGAAAGGCGGATATCCGTTGAGCGATGGTACCGTAGCGCTTTCGGCAGAGGAGAAAATAGAAAAAGGAAAAACGGCTATCGGTGCGTTTGCCGCCTATCGTGCAGCCAAGGCTGCGGGCAATGAGGCGGATGCAGAGGTGGCTGCCAAAGTGTTGAAAGATAATGTAGCCTATTTCGGTTACGGTTATATCAAGGACGTGAACGAGCTGGTGCCCAATGTGTCCCTTACGTTCTACATGTTCCGTGTGATGGTGATGTTGGTGGATACTTCATCCTCTTCTTTATTGTGGTGCTGTTCCTGGCCTATAAGAAAGACTTGTCGCGGATGCCATGGATGCATTGGGTGGCTATGCTCACCATTCCGCTGGGCTATCTGGCCGGACAAGCCGGATGGGTGGTTGCCGAGTGTGGTCGTCAGCCGTGGGCCATCCAAGATATGCTGCCCACGAGTGCCGCCATCTCTAAGCTGGATGTAGGCTCCGTGCAGACCACGTTTTTTATTTTCCTGGTACTTTTCACTGTCATGCTGATTGCTGAGGTGGGAATTATGCTGAAGGCTATTCGCAAAGGTCCTGAAACCGAAACGCACACACCGTCACATAACTCATAACTTATAACTCATAACTCACAATGAATGCTTATATATTTCTTCAACACTATTGGTGGTTTGTAGTCTCTTTGCTGGGAGCACTACTGGTATTCCTGCTGTTCGTGCAGGGAGGTAATTCGCTTCTGTTCTGTCTGGGGAAGACGGAGGAGCAGAAGAAGATGATGATTAATTCTACGGGACGGAAGTGGGAGTTCACGTTTACAACGCTCGTCACGTTTGGAGGTGCGTTCTTTGCTTCGTTTCCGTTGTTCTATAGTACCAGTTTCGGAGGGGCCTATTGGCTGTGGATGATTATTCTGTTCAGCTTTGTGTTGCAGGCTGTCAGCTACGAGTTTCAGTCGAAGGCGGGAAATCTGCTGGGCAAGACAACGTATCGCACGTTCCTGGTGATAAACGGAGTGGTAGGTCCGGTATTGCTGGGTGGGGCAGTGGCCACGTTCTTCACGGGGTCTAACTTCTATATCAATAAAGGGAATATCGCAGATGCGGCAATGCCGGTTATCAGCCAATGGGCTAACGGCTGGCATGGTTTGGATGCGTTGCTTAATCCGTGGAATGTGGTGCTGGGGCTGGCTGTGTTCTTCCTGGCACGTATCTTGGGAGCGCTTTATTTTATTAATAATATCAATGAGGATGATTTGGTGAAACGCTGCCGCCGGGCACTTTGGGGAAATACGGCGTTGTTCCTGGTATTCTTCCTGGCCTTCGTCATCCGCACGCTGCTTGCCGACGGCTATGCTGTACGCCCGGAAACGGGAGAGGTGTTCATGGAACCTTACAAGTATCTGACGAACTTCCTGCAGATGCCGGTAGTGCTGCTTGTATTCCTGGTTGGTGTGGTGGCTGTGCTCTGGGGCATTATCCGCACGCTGTGGAAGCCGGCATTCGACAAGGGTATCTGGTTTGCCGGTGCAGGGACGGTGCTTACGGTATTGGCACTGCTGCTTGTGGCAGGCTATAACAATACGGCCTATTATCCGTCTACCCACGACCTGCAAAGCTCACTCACGTTGGCAAACAGTTGCTCGAGCCAGTTCACACTGAAGGTTATGGCTTATGTCTCTATCCTTGTTCCTTTCGTTCTTGCCTACATCTTCTACGCTTGGCGCAGTATCGACAATCGCAAGATTGATGCGAAGGAGATGGAAGAGGGAGGACACGCGTATTAATTAAAAATTAAGAATTAAAAATTAAAGGAGGATGTGTCATCTGTGTGCTATTAACTGTTTTGATACATCCTCTTCTTATTCTTTTGTCCGCTTCTCATTTAGCTGGAATTTGGGTACCAGTTTCATCAATCGTAGAATCTGTCCTTGCCTTTTCTTTATGTAAGGGGAGGGGTGTGCTGAGTCGAAGCGTATGGGGTTGGGCAATGTTGCCGCTATTAGTGCGCACTGTCCGGCAGAGAGCTTGGCTGCTGTAGTCTTGAACTTGTATTTGGCGGCAGCTTGTGCGCCATAGATGCCTTTTCCCATTTCGATGGAGTTGAGATAGACCTCCATGATACGTTCTTTGGACCAGAAGAATTCTATCAGTACGGTGAAGTAGACTTCCAGTCCTTTACGTACCCAGGAAGACTGGGGCCATAGGAATACATTCTTTGCCGTCTGCTGGCTGATGGTGCTTGCGCCCCGTTTCCGTTTTCTTGTTTCATTCTCCTTTATCGCTTTCTGTATCTCGATGAAATCGATCCGTTGTGTGTGGCAAACCGGTTGTCTTCCGAGGCAATGACGGCCATAGGCAGGTGAGGGATATCTTGTCGGAAGATACCCAAGTGTGGTGCCAGCATGGACTTTCACCCTTAAAGACCTGTTGCACGCTGCGAATAACCATCAGTGGCGTGATGTAGACGGGTACAAAACGATAAGCCACTACCGCTAGGATAGTGGAAATAAAGAAGAATAATATGATGTTGCGGAGGAACCGCAAAGGCTTCGGGAGTTTCATGGAGAGAGTGCCAATGTGATTAATGTGTTAATGTGCAATATGCATATTGGCACATTAACACATTAATCACTTTACCATATTAATTAGCTGCCTCCGCATTCTTAATCATCTGTTCGCTGGCATACATATATACCTCTACGCGTCGGTTCTGGTCGGCAGACAGACTTTCGTCGTATTCGTTGTATCCCACGCCTTCCACTTTCTTGAACTGGGCCGGAGATACGCCGCAATCCTGCAAATAGTTCTCTACGGCATAGGCGCGGTTCTTGGAAACTTTCATGTTGGCTTCGTAAGTACCCACTTTGTCGGTATGGCCGATGATGGCGATATCGGTTGTCGGGTCTTCCTTCAGAATCTGTGCGAGTTCGCGCAGGGAAGCCTTTGCCTCGTTGCTCAGTGCTGCGGAGTTGAAGCCGAAAAGAATACCTGCCGCAAAGGATACTTTGACAGCCGGCAAGCCGTTGGCATCCGTCACCTGCTCCACTTGGGCGCCTTCAATCTTGGCAGCTTCGGCAGCTTCTTGTCCATCTTGTGTCCGATGCACGCCGGCACCCGTACCTACTGCAGCACCTACCGCAGCTCCAATGGCTGCCCCCTTGCCTTTACCTATCAGTCCGCCGATAATGGCACCTGCTGCTGCACCGGAGCCACCGCCGATTATTCCACCTTTGGCCTTGTTGTTCATTGTGCCGCAACTGCCCAGCAGCAATGCGCCGCACAAAAGTAATACTGTAAATTTCATCTTCTTCATAACTCTTTTTCTTTAAAAGTTGACTTTATCTTTAATGTTGCAAATTTATGTATATAATAACCATATTCTTCTTTCTAAAGTTCGCCAGTTCTGTCCTTTTTTAGAGAATTTTCCTTTTGATGAGGACGAACCAGGCTGTCAGTATAAGACCTTTGGCAACGGTCGTTCCACTTACTGCCCACCAGATGGCATCCACTCCCATACCCATGTGCACCAGCAATAACGCCACCGGAATACGCATGTAATTGCATCCGATGCTGACAATGGCAGGCGGCACTGTCCGTCCCAGTCCGTAGAACACGCCCTGCATGGTAATTTCCATCATCATGAACATTTGCGAATAGCCGTCGATGCGGAGGAAATCTCCACCCACACGGTAGGCTTCGGCCTCGGGTACGAAGATAGAGAACACCTCGCTGCCGAAGAAGATGAACAGTAGTGAGCAGAGGCTTCCGAATACGCCCGTCATCCACATGGTGGTGCGCCATGCTTGCTTCACGCGCGACTTCTGCCCCGCGGCATAGTTCTGGGCGATGAACGTGCTCAGCCCCGTGGAGAATCCTTGCGAAGTATTCCAGGTGATGGCCTCGATTTGTCCGCCGGTGGTGAATGCCATCAGTCCGATGTGTCCTCCCTGCTCCGAGGCGGTGCGCGAGAGGAACATATTGACGAAGGCAAATAGCGTGTTCAGCGTAGCCACGGGCAGCCCGAGCTTGAAGATGCGCCGGGTGTACTTCTTTTTCAGCGGAACGATAAAGGAGAAACCTCCGAGCACGGCGCTTTTCCCCCGGAGCTTGTAGACGAAGATGCCGAATACTGTAGCTTCGGAAAGCCATGTGGCAAGTGCCGCGCCCACTGTTCCCCAACCGAAGCCGAAGATGAACAGAGGGTCGAGGACGATGTTCATTATCAGTCCCGTCCCGCTGATGTAGAACGGAATCTTGCTTCGTCCTGCCGCGTTGTAGATGCCCGTAAAGGCAGCGGAGAGAAAGATGAAAGGCAGTCCCGTCGACACGATGCGCAGATAAGTCACGGCGGCGTCCGTGATATGCTGTTTCAGCTCGAAGATGTTCAGGATGGGGCGGGCGAAAAGAAAGAGCAGGCCTCCCCAGCAGACGGAGATGAGCAGGGCAATCGTAATGTTGTGCGAGGCAAAGCTGCGTGCGTCCTCTTCGCTGCGTGCACCGATGGACTGGCCTACGCTGACTTCGGCGCCCACTTTATTGAGCAAGGCGATGGAGCCGGACATCCACGTCAGTATGCCTACCGCACCTACTGCAGCCATGGACTCACTGCCCAGACGCCCTACCCATGCCATGTCCGTCAGGCTGTAGGCCATCTGGATGAACGAGGTGGCCATGATGGGCATTGCCAGCGTGAAAAGCTGGCGGTTGATGGGGCCTTGTGTCAGATTCTTTGTTCCTTGCACGTTGACGGGTTTTTAGGTAAACAATGTGTTGCTCATCCCCTTTTCCGCTTTCTGCGGAGACGGTGGCGGCGTTTCTGCTTGTACTTTCGTATCTTGGCATATACCAGCCAGATGAAGAGCAGACCGAAAACGGCGAAGATGAGCAGCACGATGCCTGTGTTGAGATTGTCACCTTTCACGCGGCTCCACATCTCGAGCACTAGTTCCGTGCGGTCGCCGAAGTCGCGTATCATGGCGCAGCGTTCCACTACTCGGCGGTCAGGATATTGTACCGGGTCTATCTGCAGGCTGTCGGCTCCGGCAGGGGGCCGAAGAAGTAGCTGAGGTCGGAGTGCACGTCGAGCGTGGTATCGGTCTTGGCCTCCATGATTTCCGGTGTGGCTACGGCGCTGACGTACCGATGGCATCCATGTTGCGCAGTGCCACGGAAGGCTGGCAGAGGTAGTTGATGAAATAGCTTGCCGCCTTCACGTTGCGGGCGTAGCGGGGGATTACCCAGCCGTCGTACCAGATGTTGCTGCCTTCGCAGGGGACGGTGTAGTCCAGTTCCACACCCACGGCATCGGCCTCCTCGATGGCCCAGACGGCGTCGCCGCTCCAGGTGAAGTTAATCCACGCCTTGTTCTTGGTCATCATTTCCTTGCCGAAGTCGGCTTCCCAGCCGGCGATGTTGGGTTTCATCTCCTTGAGGCGTTGCTCGGCCAGGGCGATGGCCTGCGGGGAGTTGTCGTTCATCAGTTGCTCTACGGTGACGGTGCTGTCGGCCAGCTCCCGGGCGTGGGCGTAGATGATGGCGGTACCGTAGGCATCGCGGTAGCTGTCCTTCATCAGTATTTTGCCGCGGTTTTTGGAGTCCCAGAGGATGTCCCATGTGCCGGCCTCTTCGGCGGTAATAAACTTTTTGTTGAAGAGGATACCAGCGGTGCCCCACATGTAGGGCACGGCATAGTCCTCGGTCTGGCGTTCCGGTTGCGAGGTCTTGTTCAGCTCGTGGCGAATGTAGGGCGACACGTTGGGGATGTAGTCCGGCGTGTGGCCGAAGTTGCGGTCGATGGGTAGCAGGAGGTCTTTGCGAAGCATGCGTTCGATGATGTACTCCGAGGGGCATACGACGTCGAAGTCCTCGTGCCCGCGCTCAATTTTGGTGAGCATGATTTCGTTGATATCGAACACCTGGTAGATGATACGGAGGTCTTCGCCCGTCTGCTGCTTGTACCAGTCGGGAAATTCGGCAAGCACATCTTCATCGATGTAGTCCGCCCAGTTGTATATCTTCAGTACACGGCTGCGCTCTTCTGTGGAGTTTCCACAAGAAGAGAGGGATGCGATACAGCACAGTAGAATCAGTATGTTTATTATCCTTTTCATCATCTTGTTCTTGACAATTGATAACTTATAACTCATCACTCACATCAATCGTTTTTCGTCCGTTCGGCCCGCTTGTTGATTACAATCAGCAGCACCAGCACCGTCACGAAGATGATGGTGGAGAGTGGCCGCAGTTCCGGCGTCAGTCCACCTTTGCGCGCATCGGCGTAGATGTAGGTGGAGAGCGTTTCCAGCCCCTGGTTGCCGATGGTGAAGATGGTCACGGCAAAGTCGTCGATGGAGAGCGTGAAAGCAAGGATGAATCCGCTTATCATACCCGGAAATATCTCCGGAAGAATAACCTTGCGCAGTGCTTGGAACGGTGTGGCGCCCAGGTCGAGTGCCGCCTCGTAGACATTCTGGTTCATCTTTTTGAGCCGGGGCATTACGCTGAGCACCACGTAGGGCGTGCAGAAAGTGATGTGTGCCAGTACCACTGTGGTGAATCCTTGCGATATGCCGAAGCTGACGAACAGCAGGAACAGCGACACACCGGTGATAATGTCTGCATTCATCATCGGGATGGCATTGGCGAAGTTCATTACCTGCCGTGTGCGCGAGCGCAGATTGAAGATGCCGATGGCTGCAATGCTGCCCAGCGCCGTACTGGCGGTGGCGGCAAGCAGGGCAATGGCGAATGTGTTCCAGATGGCATTCATCAGCGAGTGGTGCATCCCGCCCGTAAACAAGGAGCTGTACAGCTTGGTGGAGAATCCCGTCCAGTTGCCCAGCACCTTTGCCTCCGTGAAGGAGAATATCATAATAATTAAGATGGGCGAGTAGAGCAACGCCAGCAGCAGCCACAAGTAGCCGCGGGTTAAGATTCGTGTCATCATATCACACCTCCGCTTTCATTCGATGCCCCGTCCTCCTCGTTGGTAAAGAGGATGGTGATGCCTATCAGCAGCAGCATGATGAGCGAGAGGGCGGCACCGTAGTTCCACATTCCGTTGTAAATATTCTCTTGCACCGTGGTGCCGAACAGTTTGATGTTGTTCATCGTCAGCAACTCGGCAATGGCAAAGGTAGAAACCGTAGGCATAAACACCATCACTATGCCGCTCATCACTCCCGGCATGGAGAGCGGCAGAATCACCTTGCCGAATACGCGGGTAGGAGAGGCTCCCAGTCCTGCGCAGCCTCAATCAGATTGTGGTCCATCTTCTGAAGGGTGTTGTAAATGGGGTATATCATGAACGGCAGGAAGTTGTAGACCATACCGAACACAAGGCACCTTCGCCCAGCGGCAGGTTCAGGAAGTCGAACAGCGCTACTGTGGCAAGCGTACGTATCAAGATATTCACCCACATGGGAGGATGAACAGCACCACCATGGTGCGTGAGGTGTTGAATTGTTTTTGGCTCAGGATATACGCCGCCGGATAGCCCAGCAGCAGGCAGACCAGCGTGGTGATGACGGCTATTCCGATGGAGTAGACAAACGTGTTCATCGCTTCGGGGTGCATCATGAACTTGCGGAAGTTGGCCAGCGTAAACGCTCCTCCGTCGTCCGTAAAGGCGTAGAGCACGATGAGCAGCAGCGGTACTATGACAAATACAAGCAGAAACAGCGCGTAGGGTACCGTCCAGTTGCGCCGGCGCATAAAGAAATGGGATAACTTATTGAGCACTTCCTTCCTTATTAAGAGATTGAACAATCCGTATATTTTGAGGGGCGATGGTGATACCTACACGGTCGCCGTCGTCCCACACGTCGTTGGTGTCGACAAAGATATCTTCGTCCCAGTCCGTAAACACGGTCAGGTGGTAATGGTTTCCTTTGTAGAGGATGAATTTCACTTCACCCGTCAGACGGCCGTCTCTTCGTTGTCCTCGAGGATGACGTACTGGAAGTCCACTTCCACTTGTACGCTACTGCCGGTTCGATGCCTTGCACGGGCAGGCACTCGAAGTTGCAGCCTAGGAACTCTACATGTGTCTCGTCCACCAGCTTTCCTTCGAAGGTGTTGCAGGTGCGTTCCTTCTTCATCACATGGATGTCGAAGGGCTTCACCAGCAGACCGACTTCGCGTCCTGCCTCGAAGGCATGGTAGTCCTGCACCATCAGCTCGTAGCCTTCGCGCGTCTGCACCAGCATTTCGTAGTGCACACCCTTGAAGATGCAGCTGGTTACGGTCCCCGTCAGCTGTGCGGCGTCGGATACATCGAAGATGTAGATGTCTTCGGGGCGAATCACTACGTCTACCTGCATCTGCTCGCCAAATCCCGTGTCCACGCATTCAAATTCGTGTCCGCAGAAGGTGACGGCTTTATCCTTTATCATAACTCCGTTCAAGATGTTGCTTTCACCAATGAAGTCTGCTACGAAGGATTGATGGGTTCATTGTAGATGTCCGTCGGCACGCCTATTTGCTGGATGCGTCCTTCGCTCATCACGACGATGGTATCGCTCAAGGTCAGTGCCTCTTCCTGGTCGTGGGTCACATATACGAAGGTGATGCCCAGCTTCTGGTGCATCTCCTTTAGCTCCATCTGCATGTCCTTGCGCATTTTTAGGTCCAGGGCGGCAAGGGGTTCGTCCAGCAGCAGCACTTCGGGTTCGTTGACGATAGCTCGGGCAATGGCTACGCGCTGTTGCTGCCCGCCGGAGAGGGAGTCTACATCGCGGTCCTCATAGTCCGTCATGCCCACCATGCGCAGGGCCTGCTTTACCTTCTTCTCGATGGTGGCACCGGGCAGCTTCTTCAGCTTCAGCCCGAAGGCAATGTTGTTGAACACGTTGAGGTGGGGGAAGAGGGCGTACTTCTGGAACACGGTGTTCACCGGACGCTTGTGCGGCGGTGTCTGCGTGATGTCCTTTCCGGCAATGGTTATCACTCCTTCCGAGGCTGTCTGAAAGCCTGCAATGAGGCGTAACAGTGTTGTCTTTCCGCAGCCGGACGGTCCCAGTATTGTTACAAACTCGCCCTTACGGACAGACAAATTCACATCATTCAGCACGGCCTTATCTCCGAAAAATTTCGATACGTGCTCCACACCGATGATGCAATCGGACTTTTGCATAAGCGTCTTTTACTTTATCCAAACGAATTAAACAAATCTCAGAAGAAAGCTGAAATAAAATCAAAACAGTTTCTCGGGCTTTCAAAAAGCGGGTGCAAAGTTACATAATTTATCGGGATTTTTCGCCTTACTCTAAAATTCATTATTCCTATGAAGTTAAAATAATAAGTAATACCTTTGTTGGCAGTATTGATATTAAAACTTAATAACATGATGGAAAAGAAGATTGTACTCATCACCGGAGCCTCCTCGGGAATAGGGGAAGGCTGCGCGCGTAAATTTGCCATGAACGGTTACCGGCTTATACTCAATGGCCGTAATGTGGAGAAACTGAATGCTGTAAAGAAAGAATTGTTGGAGAAATATGGAGCCGATGTGTATCTGCTTCCTTTCGATGTCCGCGACCGGCAGGCTGCCCATGCCGCCCTCGAATCCCTTCCGGAGGAATGGAAGGCGGTAGACATACTGGTGAACAATGCCGGACTCGTCATTGGGGTGGACAAGGAACATGAAGGTAACCTGGATGAATGGGACATTGTCATCGACACTAACGTGAAAGCCTTGCTTGCCATGACCCGCCTCGTGGTTCCCGGTATGGTGGAGCGAGGCCGTGGTCACGTTATCAATATGGGGTCCATTGCCGGAGATTACGCTTATCCGGGAGGCAGTGTGTACTGTGCCTGCAAGGCTGCCGTCAAGGCCCTTTCCGACGGACTCCGCATCGACCTGGTGGATACCCCGATACGCGTAACGAATATCAAGCCGGGGTTGGTGGAAACCAATTTCTCCGTCGTCCGTTTCCGTGGTAACCGGGAGGCGGCCGATAATGTATATAAAGGTATACGCCCGCTGACCGGCGACGATATAGCCGAAGTGGTCTATTTCGCCGCTGCCGTCCCCGAGCATATCCAGATTGCGGAAGTGCTGGTGATGCCTGCCAACCAAGCCACGGGGACAATTGTCAGCCGGAAATAGAATTTGTATAAGGATATGATAAAATGATACTATTTTATCTTCGGGGAAACGCCTACATTTGCGCACAGCTAAATGAATATAGAATCTAAACAAGAAAAGCATGAATTTCAAGAAACGAACAAATTTCCTCTTTGGAGTACTGCTGCTGACCGGCAGTTTGTTGGCTCAAAACGTATGTGTATCCACTCCGAAAACCTCTTTGGTGCTTTCGGCTCCTGAAGGCGGTACACTGAGACACTTGTATTATGGTAACAGACTTTCTGAAGCCGACTTGCAGAATATCTCTGCGGCAGAAGCGAACCATGCAGCCTATCCCGAATATGGATTGAATGCTCCCGTGGAGACGGCCCTCGCTGTGAAGCATGCCGACGGTAACATGACCCTCCAGCTCGAAGTATTGAACGTGACTACCGAAAAGGAAGGGAATGCCGTGACGACTGTCGTGGCACTGAAGGATAAGGTGTATCCCTTCTTCGTCAACGTCTGTTACCGTGCCTGGCAGGATGCGACGTGATAGATCCTGGACTGAAATCTCCCATCAGGAGAAGAAGCCGGTGGTGCTCAATCAGTTTGCTTCCGGCTATCTGCCCATCCGCCGTGGCGATGTATGGCTGTCCCATCTCTCCGGTTCCTGGGCCAATGAAGGGGTTTTGACGCAGGAACCTCTCACTCCGGGCATGAAGGTTATCAAGAATAAGGACGGTGTGCGCAATTCCCATACTGACCATGCCGAAGTGATGTTCTCCCTTGACGGCCGTCCGCAGGAGAACACGGGCAACGTGATTGGTGCAGCCTCTGTTACAGCGGCAACTACAAACTCCGCATTGAGACACACGATGATGAATACCACCATTTCTTTGCCGGAATCAACGAAGAGAACTCTACTTATTCCTTGAAGAAGGACGAGCTTTTCCGCACTCCCGAACTTGCCCTGACTTATAGTAATGAAGGCTTGAGTGGCGGCAGCCGTAACTTCCATCGCTGGGCACGCCTGCACAAACTGGCGCACGGCACTACCCCCCGCAAGATTCTTTTGAATAGTTGGGAAGGCGTGTACTTTGACATCAACCAGCAAGGTATGGATCAAATGATGGCGGACATTGCTCCATGGGTGGCGAGTTGTTCGTGATGGACGATGGCTGGTTTGGCGACAAGTATCCCCGTAAGAACGACAGCTCATCACTCGGCGACTGGGTGGTGGACAAGAACAAGCTTCCGAACGGCATTGAAGGCTTGCTGAGTGATGCCAAGAAACATGGCGTCAAGTTTGGCATCTGGATTGAGCCGGAGATGGCGAACACTACCAGCGAACTCTACGAGAAGCATCCCGACTGGGTACTTAAGGCTTCCGAACGTGACGTTGTGTTGGGACGCGGCGGCACGCAGGTAGTGCTTGACCTTGCCAATCCTGCCGTGCAGGACTTCGTTTTCGGTGTGGTAGACAACCTGATGACCTCTTATCCTGAAATAGATTACATCAAGTGGGACGCCAATATGTCTGTCCAGAACCACGGTTCGCAATATCTGACGAAGGATAATCAGAGCCACATGTACATCGAATTCCACCGCGGCTTCGAGAAAATCTGCCAGCGCATCCGTGCCAAATATCCCGACCTTACCATCCAGGCATGTGCCAGTGGCGGCGGTCGTGCCAACTACGGAGTGCTGCCTTACTTCGACGAGTTCTGGGTAAGCGACAATACCGATGCCCTGCAACGTGTCTATATGCAGTGGGGAACTTCCTATTTCTTCCCCGCCATCGCTATGGCATCGCATATCAGTGCTGCCCCCAATCATCAGACGTTCCGCACCATCCCTCTGAAATATCGGATAGACGTTGCCATGAGTGGTCGTTGGGTATGGAAATCCAGCCCAAAAATATGACGGAAGAAGAAAAGGCTCTTTGCAAGAATGCCATTGCCGAGTACAAGACCATTCGTCCCGTAGTACAGTTGGGAGACATTTACCGCCTGCTCTCTCCTTATGACAAGCAAGGTGTGGCTTCTCTGATGTACGTGGCTCCGGAGAAGGACAAGGCAGTCTTCTATTGGTGGAAGACGGAACATTTCTGTAACCAGCACCTGCCGCGTGTGAAGATGGCAGGGCTCTGTGCCGACAAGCAATACCGGGTGCATGAACTGAACCGTATAGATAATGTTCCCTTGAACTATGAAGGAAAGACTTTCAGCGGTGCCTACCTCATGGCAAACGGTTGGAGATTCCTTACACACATAAGGTGGACTACCACAAACAGAACGACTATTCAAGCCGTGTGCTTTATCTGGAAGAGGTGAAATGACGTGAATAAAGGTGAGGTTTAGCCGCGTAAAGGTGAACTTGAGCGGCGTAAAGGTGAGGTTGATGGGTACAGTTGTACAGTGGTACAGCGTCTCTTCTATCTCACACACGCATGTATATAAATAATGTACGCGTTATGAAGTAATGTACATAAGCACATGTGTGTGAAGCAGAAGAGGCGCTGTACCCACTGTACCAATTGTACCACTGTTTGGATGTCCAACTTTTCTTTTCGTACCCTTTTGGGACTTTCAGGTAAGATGGAAACATAAAAAAAAAGTCCCACAATACATTGATATTGTAGGACTTTTTTCTTTTTGTCGCCTTCTGACTTTGTTTCTATGTGAACCGCTTGGGGCTCGAACCCAAGACCCCAACATTAAAAGTGTTGTGCTCTACCTGCTGAGCTAGCGATTCAATCCTTCATTGCTGTTAAGCGGATGCAAAGATAGATACTTTTTTGAAAATTGCAAAATAATATCATCTTTTTTCTTATCTTTGTCCCCATTAATCCTTGATATTAATCATTATCACTGAACATTAATCATTAAATACATGGCAACAGTAGACGATAAAAAGATTATCTTTTCTATGGTTGGGCTGAATAAAACCATTCAGCAGAACAACAAGCAGGTACTGAAGAACATTTACCTCTCGTTCTTCTACGGGGCAAAAATCGGTATCATCGGTCTGAACGGTTCGGGTAAATCGACCCTGCTGAAGATTATCGCCGGATTGGATAAGTCCTATCAGGGCGAAGTGGTGTTCTCGCCGGGATATTCTGTGGGATATCTGGCTCAGGAACCGTACCTCGACCCCACCAAGACCGTAAAGGAAATTGTAATGGAAGGCGTGCAGCCCATTGTGGACGCGCTGGCAGAATACGAGGAAATCAACCAGAAGTTTGGCTTGCCCGAATATTATGAGGACCAGGACAAGATGGACAAGCTCTTCTCCCGCCAGGCCGAGTTGCAGGACATCATTGACGCGACCGATGCCTGGAACCTTGACAGCAAGCTGGAACGCGCCATGGACGCCCTCCGTTGTCCGCCCGAAGACCAGTCCGTAGAACATCTTTCCGGTGGTGAGCGCCGCCGTGTGGCCCTTTGCCGCCTATTGTTGCAGAAGCCCGACGTGCTTCTTCTTGACGAGCCCACCAACCACCTTGATGCCGAATCCATCGACTGGCTGGAACAACACTTGCAGCAGTACGAGGGTACGGTGATTGCCGTGACGCACGACCGTTATTTCCTTGACCATGTGGCAGGCTGGATTCTTGAACTGGACCGTGGCGAGGGCATCCCCTGGAAGGGGAACTACTCCAGTTGGCTGGAACAGAAAACTAAGCGCATGGAGCAGGAAGAAAAGACAGCAGCAAGCGCCGCAAGACACTGGAACGCGAGCTGGAATGGGTACGTATGGCTCCCAAAGCTCGTCAGGCAAAGGGGAAAGCCCGTCTGAACTCCTACGACAAATTACTGAACGAGGACGTGAAAGAGAAGGAAGAGAAGCTGGAAATCTTTATCCCGAACGGCCCCCGTCTGGGCAACAAGGTGATTGAAGCCAAGCAGGTGGCAAAGGCGTCGGCGACAAACTGCTGTTCGACGACCTCAACTTCATGCTTCCACCCAACGGCATCGTGGGTATCATCGGCCCAACGGTGCCGGTAAGACCACGCTTTTCCGCCTTATCATGGGACTGGAAAAGGCAGACAAGGGCGAGTTCGAGGTAGGGGAAACCGTAAAGGTGGCCTACGTGGACCAGCAGCATAAGGACATCGACCCTAACAAGAGTGTATATCAAGTCATTTCCGGTGGAAACGACCTGATTCGCATGGGTGGACGCGACATCAATGCGCGCGCCTATCTGTCCCGTTTCAACTTCTCCGGTGCCGACCAGGAAAAGCTCTGCGGAGTGCTTTCCGGTGGTGAACGCAACCGCCTGCACCTGGCGCTCTGCCTGAAGGAAGAGGGTAATGTGCTTCTGCTGGACGAGCTACCAACGACATCGACGTGAACACGCTCCGCGCCCTCGAAGAAGGTTTGGAGGACTTTGCCGGATGTGCCGTGGTCATCAGTCACGACCGTTGGTTCCTCGACCGTATCTGTACGCATATCCTCGCTTTCGAAGGAGACTCCAATGTGTTCTTCTTTGAGGGCTCTTATTCCGAATATGAGGAAAATAAACAGAAACGTCTTGGGAAAGAAGAACCCACCCGTGTACGTTATAGAAAGCTCATGAATGACTGATTTGAGTATTTCAAAGAACAAATAGGAGAGAGGGAGGTCAGCCATAAGGCAAACCTCCCTCTCTCTTCTTATTATCTACTCGTCACTTAGGGAGTGTGTAATATACCATTATTCATGTCCGGATTCACGAATATTCATTCGTAGCACATGATACTACCAGGCCCAATCGGTGACATTATAGCTACTCTCCACTTCATCCTCAATATAATCGGGAAGATTGCAGAAGAAGTCTATGCCTGTCTTGCTTTCAAGTTCATCAATACTGATGGCATTTGCTTTGGTGTCATCCCTATTCAGCGGATGTTCAAAAGTATAGCCGTAGTCATCACGATGTTCCACCCAAAAACCTATGGCCTGATAGGATGTAGCTATGTCAACAAGCTGATTGGCACGATGAGCCAATACGGCAATGAAGTAATATTGTGGAACAGGCAATCCTTTTGATGTGAAACCATTTGAGTCAGTAGCGGGCATCACTCCATCTCCTCCTGCCTTGGTTCCCTTATAATCTATCAATAGCTTGTCGAGCGTTCCACCTTTTGCCACATAGATTTTATCGTACACACTTCCAAAGGCATTGTCCTTGCGCACCCATGAATTGAGTAACTGCTCGAAGGTAACCCAGTAACCGCCATTGAATGAGTTGAGTTGTGGACTCATGTTGCTGAAGTAGAAGTCTGCTTATTGGCTTCTGTAGAAAAAGAACGGTCATCGGAAGCACAGAGGTGTCCTCGGTCGAATCCGTCATTGGTATGCCAGCTATTGTCAACCCTCATACTCTCCGGCAGCAATGGGTCTACTGCCCAGGCGTCATCACTTCTGGTTACATTTTTCACCCCCGTAATGGCATCGTAGCTATAGGCCACCCAGCGAGAATGTTTCATGTGGTCGTTCCATTCCATTGCATAGTTAAGCACCTTGTTGCCACCGGCCGTAACTTCATGCTCCACGTAGGTATTACCCTCCATCAGATGTGGCATTTCGTATTCTGTCACGTAATTTTGTCCTTGGGCGGATACATTCGCATTTTTGTTTTCTATCACAATTTTTTGGGCTGCATTATGCTCCACTCCTACATTTATCCCATCAACGTATGCGATGCGAAGTTTGAACATGGCAACTTGTGAAGGAAGCTGATAGCGTACCCAATAAGAAGTTTTTGCTTTGGCCACAGCCTTGTCACTCCATTGCTTTACGGTGGAGTAATCGGGAAGTGACGATAGATTATCAGTATCAAATTCTTCTGAAAAGGTGAATCCGTCACCGGAAATAGTCTTATTGGCTGCAATACTGATTTGCGAACGGATTGATTCATCCAATGTCAAGCCTTTGCTACCATCAATAGCATATAGTACTTCACGCTTGGAACCTTGTTCAGTGAATTGAATGTCATTGATAGTGGGATGTTCATTCATTTCTGAAGAATCATCTGAGCTACATCCACAGAACAATGGCAGCAACAGGCAAATCGCTAAAATCAAATTGTAATATCTTTTATTCATATCATATATAAAATTGAAAAAGAAATCCGCAATGTCATCTACATATACTGTGATGGCAGTGCGGATTTTACTTTATTATAAAAAATTCTTTATTCAGTCACTTTAGAAATGAAGAATGCGCTTCCCACTTGATCGGAATCTTTGTAGCTGGTACGAACACCGCATATAGTAATCTTATCACCTTCAACAATACCCAGTGATTCGAACTGTTTGCTTGCGCCTTTCCAGCCTGTAAGAAGACCATAAACATATACCTTGCCGCTTTCATCTGTAATATCAAAATTACCATAAAGGGTACTTGCGATATTTGATACAGTACCGGTCAACTGGTAATATTGTGAAGGGCTTTCCTCTGCTGCAAGGAAATCAGCAACAGTAACTGTTTTTACACTCTTCACGTCCTCTGCAACGGCATTGGTCATCTGCGGAGTACCTTTGTATTCGGCACGTGGACCAACGAGAGTTACAATATCACCTTCCTTGATATTAGAATCAGCAAAATCTTTGATGCCATAGATATATACATCACCCGAGAAATCCTTGATGTAGATATTGCCATATTGGGTATTAGCAATCTTGGTCACTACACCACTAATGCGGTATTGTGTAGCACCAACCTCGGCGGCAATGAATTCAGCAACAGTAGCTTCAACGATGGCGCCTGCTGTGAGAGTTCAGTCTTGCTTGTGTAATCTTTTTTACCGTCAGTAGTGCGGAATGTAATGCTGGTTGAACGGTCACCACCTTCGTTTCGGGCAGCCCGGAACTTCACGCAAGCATCTGTTCCTTTCTGGTCGATAGAGACAATAGACAACCATTCTTTGGCATCCTCAGGAATTTCTACAGAAACGCCGTTGCCTTTGGTTATGATGTATGCCTCAAAGATACCACCCTCAACCGGAAGTACATCATTGTAGACAGAGTCGACCTTGATGAGCGATTTGTTAATCTTGAGCACAGTAACATCAACAAGCTCAACTGTAGTACCGTAGGTGGTTTTGGGACCTTGTATTGTTACCTCATCGCCTTCTTCCAGACCCAGGCTGGCAAAATTCTTCGTATTGCCTTTGGCGTCCAAAGTTCCATAGACGTAAACCTTACCGGTGGCATCCACAATGTCCCAGTTGCCGTAAACGGTGTTGGAAATATTTGAAACAACACCGGTCACTTTATAAGTCTTCTTGTCGGGACCGGCTATTACCTCGGCACAAGTAGCTTCCGAAATGACTGGCAAGCCTTGCATGATAGTCAAGTTCTGAGTTTCATTGGCGCTGCTCAGCTTCAGTTCCACTGAACGGCCATCCACAGCTTCATCAGCAGAGAATGTGATTTTGCTTTCGCCTTGAGGACCTTGAGTTGTAGAGATGGTAAGCCAATCGGCCTTGTCGTTACCTGTGATAATCCATTCGGACTTCGATTCAATTGTAATGTCAGTGCTACCTCCTTCAACCGGCAGCGCAACGTACGACTGTGAAACCTTCAATCCTGACAAGCCTATTGCTGCATCATCTTCAGCACAGCTTGAGAAAAGGGAAATCACAGCAGCAAGTACTATAAATAGATATTTTTTCATATTCTTCGATTATATTTAAATTGATAATCAGTTAAAGCAATACTTAATACCGATAGAAGCATACCAGCACTGACCAATAGCATGGTTGAGAGTCCAAGTCTTGGTGTTGCCATTTATAGACTCCGGAGTTGAGAATGTAGCAAAACCTTCAGCGTCTACACCTTCATACTTCAAGATACGGGCTTCGTTACCGATAGCAGGATTCAAATGCTTACTTACTCCCCAGCTTGAATTGAAGAAATTAAGCACGTTCTTCATGTCAAAGCTCAGCTGCAATTTGTGCTTGGCACCACATACATTCAAGTTGAAATCGTGCTTATAAGAGAAATCTACACGGTGTACCCAAGGAGAATAAAGACTGTTGGGCTCAGCATATTTACCCTGATTATTCTTAAGGTATGAGTCGTTGTGTACATAATCCATGAAGCGTGTCTTGTCATCCTCGCTAACGAAACGGAATGAACCGTCGGCAACTTGCTTGTCTGTAGGGATATAAATGGCATCGTAGTTGTAACCGTCACCGTTTATGTCGTTGGCAAGCATGTAAGAGTAATTGTAACCGCCACGCCAAGTCTCGTAAATCAAACTAAAGTGGTTGCCGCTCTTGTCGTTGATAGTGGCACTTGCAATGAAACGGTCGGGAGTAACGTTAAGGCCATTGTGCAAACGGAAGTTGTTGACACCTTCGTATGTAGAAAGGTAGTTGAGTACTGAAGAAGCATTGGAACCCGGAAGTGAAGTCACCTCCTTAGATACTGTATGCGTATAAGCAGCCATCAAATTAATCCATTTGGCAGGCGCTGCGTTCACGGTAACGCTGGTCGACCATCCGTAACCGCGGCTTGTATTCTCAAGCATGTAAGCACTGGGCAGACTCTTGCCGGCCTCGTCCGTATAAGTAGCGTCAGACGGGAATACAGGACGGTTGTCAGCACCATTGAAGCGTGTAAAGCCGTTTATATCTTTCTGGCTCCAGTCTTTCAGCATGGCGGCATTAAGTGTCTTGTTATAGATTCCTTCTACCGTCACGTTCAATGGGAATGATACGGGTACTGTATAATCCACGGCAATTGAAGACTTCCAGACCTGTGGCATTTTAAAGTCGGGATCGACGCCGCAAATGCTTGAAGGAACTGTACCGTCTTCCGGTTTGATTGTCTGAGGATAACCCAAATCATAAAGCTTTTGTTTCAGAGCTTCTGTGGAAAGGATTCCACCTTTGAATTCATCCATAGTGAAACCTTTGTCTTTTGCATTCTTGGCATTGACTTGCGCCTGATATTGAATCATACCGCCATTGGTAGGCATATTGGTAAAGAATACCAAAGGCAGACGTCCGGAGAACAAACCGCTACCACCACGCAGCTTCAAAGTATTGTTGCCAAGTATATCCCAACTGAAACCTATACGAGGAGATACTGTCAATGAGTTTCCGGGCCATTTGCCGGTATCGATATGACGACCGTTGTAGTCAAGGTCAAGAATAGCATTGTTGGTCATCAAGTCACCATTATCAAAGAAGAGTCCGTCGAAGCGCAGACCGGCTGTAACCTTGAAATCGGAACGTACGTTCCATTCGTCTTGCAAGTAGAAGCCCAATTTATTGTACTGAACACGTGATGCAGGTTCGTTTTCACCGTTATAGCCATAAGTCAAACATACAATTTCCGGAGCAGCTCCTTGAACAAAGTCATCCAGGCTGGTATAGCGATAATATCCTGTACCGTTACGGAGATACTGGTTGTCGGCCATTTGATGCTCATAGTTCAAGCCAACCATGATTTTATGATTGCCGGTATAGTAAGTTACGTCATCTTTTATATTCCACACTGTGTTGTGGACTGCGTTATTGTAAGTGAAAAGTTCTTCACCAAAAGAGATGTAGTTTTGATTGTCTTTCAAAATATCGACAAATGGGAAAATACTGGAATTAGTACCACGTACGTCATCCAACTTGGAGAATGTTGCCAAAAACTGGTTGGACAAGGTAGCAGAGAAGCGGCTGTTAAGGTCGAAAGACAATGAATGTACCAAGTTATCCAAGGAATACATGGAGTTGGCATACGACATGGCATACTGTGAAGTACGACTACCCGACATACGAGTACCACCGTCCATAGAGGAAGCGTTAGGGGCATTCCATACGGTATTCTTGGTATAGTTATAACGCAAAGCCAAGCGATGGTTGTTGTTGATGTTCCAGTCTATACGTGCCAATAATTTAGTGTTCTTATTGTCAGACGGGAAGCTGCTGAATGAACCGGTGTCATAGCCATATCTTTCTTTCGCTATATCGGACACATTCTGAAGATCGGCAACGGTTGCACGTGAGATGTATGCGTCTGCATTGGCCACACCGTCTTCGGAAGCACGCCAGCGATTGGCAATTGCAGGAGTATTCTGCAGCTCGCCGTTTGCAAAGAAGAAGAGCTTATTCTTGATTATCGGACCGCCAATAGTAAACCATATGTAGTTGACTGGTCTTTCTCGCGACACCTAAGATTGTTTCACGATCAATGGCATCACCGCGCATGTTTTCATTCTGGTGATAAATATAAGCTGTACCTTTGTAAGTATTGGTACCTGATTTGGTAATGGCATTGATACCGCCACCGATGAAGTTGGTCTGGCGTACATCAAACGGAGATATGACAATCTGAATTTCGTCAATCGCCTCTATAGAGACCGGATTACCGCCACCAGGCAGGTTGGAACTCAAACCGAAGTTGTTGTTGAAGTTGGCACCGTCGATTGTGAAGTTGGCTGTACGACCGTCAGATCCGGCAAACGACATCCCATTACCACCGTAAGCAGACAAACGAGAATAGTCGGTAATGCTACGGCTTACAGAAGGCATGCTGGCAATCTGTGTATTGGAAATGTTGGTTGTTGCTCCGGTCTTTTCGGAAGCAAATTTAGTCTTTTGAGCTGTAACAACTACTTCCTCAAGAAGCTCTGATGATTCTTTCATCTGTACATTCAAATTGTAGACTTCACCTAATTGAAGAGTCACATCCTTGTACATCATTGTTTGGTAGCCGATGTAAGAGACTTCCACACTGTAAGGCCCGCCTGCCCGCATACCTTGAATGGTATAACGACCATCAATGTTTGTAATTGCGCCATATCGTGTCCCGGAAGGCTCGTGTATAGCCTGAACTGTTGCACCGATAATGGCTTCTTTGTCTGGGTCTGTTACCTTTCCACTTAATGAGGAGGTAGTCACCTGAGCCTTAGCTGTCATTGCGACTATCACCATAATTGTGGAAAGAATGAATCGCATTCTTTTTGCCATGAGATTTTAATTAATATGATTAAACTATTAAAAAACGTTGCAAATTTAAACAATAACTTTCAGATTACCGTTACATATCAATTACAATTTTATATTATATCTTTGGCATAAAAATATATTTGTCAAAAGAAAACGGTGATTTTGTCAAGGACGTGCTCAATCAACCTGTTTCCTCAGGTAGATTGAGCACGTCCTTGACAACCTCAATATCTTTACTTCCCCAAAATTAAAGTGGGAGAAAACGACTTTAATTTTCTCCTATTCGATTGACGGGCATGTCATGATTTTAGGTAGCTTTCTTAAAAGCTGTTTTTGTTTTGATGGAAACTGACTTCTTATCCGTATCTTTGCATATTGATTAAAAAAGAGATATTCATGGAACTTTCGGATATACTTCATAATTTGAAGATACAAGAACTTACTCCGATGCAGGAGGCTGCTAAGGAAGCCTATCAATCAGCTAAAGATTTAGTACTTCTTTCGCCCACCGGTTCGGGTAAGACACTGGCTTTTCTCCTTCCGCTGGTACAGACCTTGAAAGCGGATATACAAGGTGTGCAGGCTCTTGTACTAGTACCTTCACGCGAATTGGCTTTGCAGATAGAAACTGTGTTCAAGTCTATGGGAACTCCTTTCAAGGCTATGAGCTGCTATGGCGGACGCCCTGCTATGGAAGAACACCGGACAATGAAAGGCATTCATCCCGCCGTCATTATCGGTACTCCGGGACGTATGAACGACCATTTGAGGAAAGAGAATTTCAATGTCGCCACTGTTGTCACTCTGGTGATAGATGAATTCGACAAGTGTCTTGAGTTCGGCTTCCATGACGAGATGGTGGAGGTTATCGGGCAGCTTCCCTCACTGAAAAAGCGTGTGCTTCTCTCGGCCACCGATGCAGAGGAAATACCGCAATTTGCCGGAGTAGGAGGTGATTCCCCGTCTTCTGTCTCCCGGTTCATGAAGCTTGATTTTCTTGCTCCGGAAGCCCTTGCTCCGCGTCTGCGGCTGCATAAGGTCGTTCTCCGGAGAAGGACAAACTGGAAACCCTCTATAACCTGCTTTGTACCCTCGGCTATCATTCCACCTTGGTATTCTGCAATTATCGTGAAAGCGTGGAGCGTGTTGCCGGGTACCTGAAAGCCAGGAAGTTCCCTTGCGACATGTTTCATGGCGGTATGGAGCAGCCCGACCGCGAACGTGCGCTTTACAAGTTCCGTAATGGCAGTTGCGCCGTACTGATATCTACAGACCTTGCCGCCCGCGGACTGGATATTCCGGGTATTGAGAATGTGGTGCATTACCATCCTCCCGTAAACGAGGAAGCCTATACACACCGTAATGGACGTACTGCCCGTTGGGAGGCATCGGGAAATGCATATCTTGTCCTGCATGCTGAGGAGCGGGTACCCGAGTACATTTCTGAAGACATCGAAACGTACGAGTTTCCGGAGACGCTTCCCAAACCGGCCAAGCCCCGATGGGCTACCTTATATATAGGTAAAGGGAAAAAGGATAAGTTGAACAAGATAGATATTGTCGGCTTCTTGTATAAAAAAGGAGGGATGGCGCGTGAAGATGTCGGGCAGGTGGACGTAAAGGAACACTATGCCTTTGTAGCCGTGCGCCGCAGTAAAATGAAACAATTGCTGACGCTGGTACGCGGTGAAAAAATCAAGGGAATGAAAACTGTTATCGAGGAAGCAAAGTGATTTATCTTATAAATATTCATTTTATTTGCGCTTATTCTTTTGAATATGAAGTAATGAAACCGCCTTGCTTTTAGTTTCTCTAAAAGTATTATCCTTGATAAGTAAAGATAACAAAATGGTGCATATATCTTGTATAAACCATTAAAAAGTAAGCTAAATGCGGCTTAAAAATAGAATTTCATCAGGAAAGGTTTGTTTTGAAGAAATATTTCCGTAATTTCGCAAAGTCGAAAGACATTAATGAACGAAATTGTATAACCAAAACAAACTTCAAATGAAAAAGCATAATTTCAATGCAGGACCTTCTATCCTTCCTCGTGAGGTGATTGAGAATACGGCACAAGCTATTCTTGATTTCAATGGCTCAGGCCTCTCACTGATGGAAATCAGCCACCGTGCCAAAGACTTCCAACCCGTTGTGGACGAAGCTGTGGCATTATTCAAAGAATTGCTCAATATCCCCGAAGGATATTCGGTACTATTCTTGGGCGGTGGTGCCAGTTTGGAATTCTGCATGGTACCCTTCAACTTCCTTGAAAAGAAAGCTGCTTACCTGAATACGGGTGTATGGGCCAAGAAAGCATGAAAGAAGCTAAGGCATTCGGTGAAGTAGTTGAAGTCGCTTCTTCCGCTGAATCTACTTATACTTATATTCCGAGGCTATACAGTGCCTGCTGATGCAGACTATTTCCACATCACTACCAACAATACAATCTACGGTACGGAACTGAAAGAGGATTTGGACGTAAACGTTCCGATGGTGGCCGATATGTCTTCTGATATTTTCTCCCGTCCCATCGACGTATCCAAATATATCTGTATCTATGGTGGTGCGCAGAAGAATCTGGCTCCTTCCGGTGTTACATTCGTCATCGTGAAGAATGACGCGCTGGGTAAGGTATCCCGCTATATCCCGACCATGCTGAACTATCAGACGCATGTGGATAGCGGCTCTATGTTCAATACTCCTCCCGTTGTCCCCATCTATGCAGCCCTGCAGACATTGCGTTGGATTAAGGCAGAGGGTGGCGTGAAGGAAATGGAACGCCGTGCCATCGAAAAGGCCGATATGCTGTATGCTGAAATTGACCGTAACAAAATGTTTGTGGGTACGGCTGCCAAAGAAGACCGTTCACGCATGAACATCTGCTTTGTGATGGCTCCCGAATACAAGGAATTGGAGCTGACTTCCTGAAGTTCGCTACCGAAAGAGGTATGGTAGGTATCAAGGGACACCGTTCTGTAGGTGGATTCCGTGCATCCTGCTATAATGCCATGCCGAAGGAAAGCGTGCAGGCTTTGATTGACTGCATGCAGGAATTTGAGAAACTTCATTAATAATATTGTTTTTCACCACAGATTACGCAGATTTGCACAGATTGTTTTTATGATTAAACTCTGTGATAATCTGTGTCATCTGTGGTGAGTCTTTTTAATATCATGAAATTATGAAAGTATTAGTTGCAACAGACAAACCGTTTGCCAAAGTGGCAGTAGACGGTATCCGTAAAGAAATAGAAGCAGCAGGTTACGAACTCGTGCTGCTGGAAAAATATGGTGAAAAAGCCAAGCTGTTGGAGGCTGTGAAAGATGCCAACGCTATCATTATCCGCAGTGACATCATTGATGCTGAAGTGCTGGATGCCGCCAAGGAACTGAAGATTGTGGTGCGTGCCGGTGCCGGTTATGACAATGTGGACCTGGAAGCAGCTACTGCCCACAATGTATGTGTAATGAATACTCCGGGACAGAACTCCAATGCTGTGGCCGAGTTGGCTTTCGGCTTGATGGTGATGGCTGTCCGTAATATGTATAACGGTACTTCCGGTACGGAACTGATGGGCAAGAAACTGGGTATCCACGCTTATGGTAACGTGGGTCGCAACGTAGCCCGTATTGCCAAAGGCTTCGGTATGGAGATTTATGCGTTCGACGCTTTCTGCCCGAAAGAAGTAATCGAGAAGGATGGAGTGAAGGCTGTGGTTCTGCTGAAGAGCTTTACTCTACTTGCGATGTCGTTTCCCTGCATATTCCTGCAACTGCCGAAACGAAGAATTCCATCAATTATGCATTGGTGAACAAGATGCCGAAAGGTGGACTGCTGGTGAACACAGCCCGTAAGGAAGTCATCAATGAAGCCGAGCTTATCCAGCTGATGGAAGAGCGTACCGACTTGAAATACATGACCGACATTATGCCTGCTGCCAATGAAACATTTGCAGCCAAGTTTGCCGGACGTTATTTCTCTACACCGAAAAAGATGGGTGCCCAGACTGCCGAAGCCAATATCAACGCAGGTATTGCCGCTGCCAAGCAGATTGTAGGCTTCCTGAAAGACGGTTGCGAGAAGTTCCGCGTAAACAGGAAATGAGATGAATAGTAAGACTACCTATAAATGTTCAGTTCTTTATTTAGCAATAGGTGCTGGTATATTTTCATTAAGTAGTATATTCAGAAATGAATTGTCAGATTTCGCCCTCGGTTTTTGCGAGGGCGTATCTATTGTACTGATATTAGGTAGTGCAATTTATCTGGTAAGATATTTCGTGAAAAAGAAACCTCAATAATCCATATAAAACACTCTCTTATGGCTATAATTAAACCTTTAAAGGGATTCGTCCCCCTCAGGATTTGGTGGAACAAGTAGCGTCCCGTCCTTACGACGTATTGAATTCTGCAGAAGCACGTGCAGAAGCGGAAGGTAATGAAAAATCCCTATATCATATTATCAAGCCGGAAATAGATTTTCCCGTCGGTACGGATGAGCATGACGAACGTGTTTATCAGAAAGCTGCAGAGAACTTCCGTATGTTCCAGGAGAAAGGCTGGCTGGTGCAGGACGATAAAGAAAACTATTACGTCTATGCCCAGACCATGAACGGCAAGACACAGTACGGTCTTGTTGTCGGTGCCTATGTTCCCGATTATATGAACGGCGTTATCAAGAAGCACGAGTTGACTCGTCGTGATAAAGAGGAGGACCGTATGAAGCATGTCCGCGTGAACAATGCCAACATTGAGCCCGTATTCTTTGCCTATCCCGATAACGTTGCACTGGATGCCGTCATTTCCCGTTATACAGCGGGGAAACCGGTATACGACTTTATCGCTCCGGGTGACGGTTTCGGCCATACCTTCTGGATTATAGACAAGCAGGAGGACATTGATGCCATTACCCAAGAGTTTGCCCAAATGCCCGCCCTCTACATTGCCGATGGGCATCATCGCAGCGCCGCTGCCGCTTTGGTGGGTGCGGAGAAGGCCAAGCAAAACCCCAATCACCGTGGTGACGAAGAGTACAACTATTTCATGGCTGTGTGCTTCCCTGCCAACCAGTTGACTATTATTGACTATAACCGGGTGGTGAAGGACTTGAACGGCATGACTCCCGAAGAGTTTCTGGCTGCTGTGGGCAAGAATTTCATCGTGGAGGAGAAAGGTGAGGACATCTATAAGCCGTCCGAACTGCATAACTTCTCCCTCTATTTGAACGGAAAGTGGTACAGCCTTACTGCCAAACCGGTACTTATAATGATAACGACCCCATTGGAGTACTGGATGTAACCATCTCCTCCAATCTGATACTGGATGAAGTGCTCGGCATCAAAGACCTCCGTTCCGACAAGCGTATTGACTTTGTAGGCGGCATCCGTGGTCTGGGAGAGTTGAAGAAGCGGGTGGACAGCGGTGAGATGAAAGTGGCATTGGCCTCTATCCCGTTTCCATGAAGCAGCTGATGGACATCGCCGATACGGGCAACATCATGCCTCCCAAGACAACTTGGTTTGAGCCGAAGTTGCGTTCGGGGTTGGTGATTCATAAACTGGACTAAATGAATTGATATAAACTGAAACGGGGATGTCTTCCACTAAAAGACATCCCCGTTTTTTCGGATTAAAACAGAATAATAAGGTTATTATGTAGAAAATGCCGACCTTTGCCGAAAAATTGAGAGTATACAATGAAGGTATTGATTCTTAACGGTAGTCCTCGTCGTCATGGCAACATGTCGAAAATGTTGGAGCTGATGAAGCAGGAACTTGAAGGCTGCGGAGTTGGAACAGTTTATATAGACGTTCCACAGTTGCAGGTACATCCCTGCATCGGTTGCATGAAGTGTCGCAGTTCATTGAAGTGTTGTCTGCCCGAGGATGGGGCACAGAGAGTGTTGCAGTCTATGAAAGAAGCCGATGCAGTGATAATCGGTGCCCCTTGCTATTGGGGAAACATGCCGGGAGAAGTGAAAGTGCTTTTCGACCGTATGGTTTACGGTATGATGGGGGAGAACTCCTGGGGAATGCCCCTTCCGCTTCATAAGGGCAAGAAAGCGATTGTGGTAAGCACTTGTACTACCCCTTATCCTTTCAATATTCTCTATAATCAGACGCACGGTGTGGTGAAAGCTTTCAGGGAGATTCTGAAATGGAGTGGTTTCAAGATTGTGAAAACCATTGAGAGGGGAGGTACTAAGAAGCATCCTGAGCTGACGGAAAAGGATATGCGGAACTGCAAGAAAGCAGTGCACAAATTATTGTAAAGTATTGAAAAAGTCAATATGAGTAGAAAAGAAGAATATAAATTGCAGAACGAACAGTTTCTGGAGCAGTTGCGTACGGCAGAAGGAATCAAGGAATTGCCTTGCGGCATACTTTATCGGGTATTGGAGGAAGGCAGAGACGGTCCGACACCACGTCTCAACAGTGTAGTATCTGTGCATTATAAAGGCACGCTTATTAATGGGCGTGAGTTCGATAATTCGTGGAAACGGAATTGTCCGGAGGCTTTTCGTCTGAATGAAGTGATTGAGGGCTGGCAGATTGCTTGCTACGAATGCATCCCGGAAGTCGTTGGATTGTATATATCCCTTACACCATGGGATACGGTACACGTACCAGTGGACCCATTCCGGCGTATTCCACACTGATATTTGAAGTGGAATTACTAAATATCTCGTGACACTGCTGAACAATTTGCTTTTTTATCTTGTTCTCATATAAGAATTTAGAAAAACTCAATAGGTATGAATATAGATAAGAAAGCAGGGCATATTGACCCGAAAGTAGCATTGTCCCAGGCAGAACATGAAAAGGGAACAGTACCCGGACAACAGATTGGCCTTTACGGTAATGCAGACAAGAGAGATGTTCGTCAGGTCGTAAAGATTCTGAATCCTGACAAAAACAGTATGGAGAGCAGAGGTTAACCCTCTGCTTTTTTTATTACATGCCTCTTTCTTCGTCGAGTCCAGATGATTTGTTGGAGGGTTTTGTATCTTTGTACCCGGAAATGAAACTCTTAAAAACAAAAGCAGGATGCTACGGAAAGGAGACCTCACTCAAGGAGGCATAACCGGTACTTTATTACATTTTACCCTACCCATGATGGTAGGGTCTTTTTTGCAGCAATGCTACAACATTGCAGATACGCTCATTGTAGGCCAATGCATTGGTGCAGGGGCGTTGGCGGCGGTCGGTTCGGCATACACATTGATGGTTTTCCTTATATCCGTTTTGCTGGGACTGGCGATGGGCAGTGGCACTGTGTTCTCTTTACATTATGGTGCCGGAAACCATGTAGCACTGCGTCGTAGCTATTCAGTTCGTTTGTACTGATAGGTATCGTGACATTGATACTGAATGTAGCCGTTTTTATCTGGCTCGACCCTATTCTCCGGCTGTTGCAGGTCCCGCAAGACATATACGGCATGATGCGCAGCTACTTGTGGATAATCTTCTGCGGTATAGTTTTCACCTTTATCTATAACTTCTACGCATCTCTGCTGCGTGCAGTAGGGGATTCTGTCACTCCGCTTTGGTTTCTGGCAGTTTCTGTCGTTCTGAATATAGCGCTCGACTTGTTTTTTATCCTACAACTGGATTGGGGGATTCAGGGTGCGGCTGCGGCCACTGTCCTCGCTCAAGGAGTAGCTGCTCTGGGCATCATCATTTATACTTACAGAAGGCGTCCGGAACTGCGATGGCATCATGAAGATATGTGTTTTGACCGTACTTGCTTGAAGGAAATAGCTTCCTTCTCTACACTGACTTGCATCCAACAGTCGGTGATGAATCTGGGAATCCTGATGGTACAGGGACTTGTCAACAGCTTTGGAACAGCGGTAATGGCAGCTTTTGCGGCAGCTGTGAAGATTGACTCTTTCGCCTATATGCCCGTGCAGGAATTTGGGAACGCCTTTTCCACCTTTATTGCACAGAACTTCGGGGCCGGACGTTACGACCGTATCCACCGGGGTGTTCGCAGTGCATTTGTCACGGCTGTTGTTTTTTCGCTCCTTGTGTCCGTATTGGTTTTCATCTTTGCCAAACCGTTGATACTTATCTTTGTCCGTCCGGACGAAACGGAGATTATTGCGGTGGGAGTGGCGTACCTACGCATTGAAGGTGCTTTCTACTGTGGCATCGGTATCTTGTTTTTGCTGTACGGATACTACCGGGCCATCCGTATGCCGGGCATGTCTGTTGTGCTGACCGTGCTGTCGCTGGGCACCCGTGTAGTTCTTTCTTACTGGCTTGCTTCGATACCTGAGATTGGGGTGACAGGCATCTGGTGGTCCATCCCCATCGGCTGGCTGATTGCCGACGTGGTCGGTATCTGGTGCTATCGGTATGTTAAAGGAGTTAGAGGGAGTTAAAAGAAAATCCGGCAAATTTGCTCCACTGTCCTTTGGATATTTTCTTGAGCAAACTCGGGTTGCATGGCCTGCTCCAAAGAGATGGGAGAGGGGGTAATGGAGAATACGCCCCGGAATCCGGCTGCATTCAGTATCCCGCATCCTCTATCGCTCCTGCCAGCAGGATGACGGGAATATGTTGCCTCCTTGCTTCCTGCAAGATGCCCGAAGGTACTTTCCCCATAAGAGTCTGCCGGTCCGATTTCCCTTCTCCGGTGATGAGGAGGTCGGCATCCTTAATCTTTTCTGCAAAGTCCAGAGTTTCCAAAAGAAGCTCTATGCCGGGTTTCAACTGTGCATCCAGAAATGCGTGGAGACCGCCCCCCATACCGCCTGCCGCACCGGCACCGGGATGCAAGGATACGTCTTTGCCGGTAGTGTGGAATATGACGTCTGAAAGATGCTGCATGGCAATATCCAGTTCCTTCACCATATCCGCGTCTGCTCCTTTTTGGGGAGCGAATACGTGGGCTGCTCCATTGGGACCGAAGAAAGGATTGCGTACATCACACGCCGTCGTGAAACATGCCTTTTTCAGTGCGGGATGGGCAGAAGAGCTGTCTATGGAGCTGATTTCCGATAGAAGGGCACCGCATAGGGCGATGCCTTTTTCCATGCTTCCCACTTCGTGTCCTTCTTTATCGAAGAAACGGAATCCCAATGCTTGCAGCATTCCCAGACCGGCATCGTTCGTGGCGCTCCCTCCAAGTCCGATGACGAAACGGAGGCATCCCCGTTCCAAGGCATCGTGTATCAGTTCGCCCGTTCCGAAGGTGGTGGTTTTCATCGGATTCCTTTGTCGGCAGGAACCAGTGGCAGGCCGCTGATGGCAGCCATTTCTACGAATGCGGTATTGCCGTCTCCGGAGATGCCGTAACTGGCATCGCACGGTTGCATCAACGGGTCGTGGGCACGGACGGTGATACGTTTTCCGTTACTGGCTGCAAGCAGGACGTCGAGCATGCCTTCTCCACCGTCGGCCACGGGGAGCACGATGGTCCGGCATTCGGGACATGCGGCATGTACCCCTTGGGCGGCAGCTTCTCCGGCTTCTGCGAGGTGAGACATCCTTTAAAGGAATCAAGGGCAATCACTATCTTTTTCATAAATGCGGTCTTTTATAATTTCGTCATGCTTCGGATGACAAGTTGTACAATTACAAAGGTATATACAAAATTTCATTTCTTTTTCATACAAGCATGAAAGTTCTCTCTTCGGTTTGCATTATCTTTGCAGCATGAGCGAAGATACGTATAAAACCATCGTTGCCCCTTCCGAGGGCATTTACACTGAAAAGCGCAGCAAGTTCATTGCTATTGCCCTGCCGGTGCGTACAGTAGAGGAGGTGAAGGCGCATCTGGAAACTTACCAGAAGAAATACTACGACGCCCGCCACGTGTGTTACGCCTACATGTTGGGCCATGAGCGGAAGGACTTCCGTGCCAACGACAACGGCGAGCCATCGGGTACGGCAGGCAAGCCGATTCTGGGACAAATCAATTCCAACGAACTGACGGATATTCTCGTCATCGTAGTGCGCTACTTCGGCGGTATCAAGTTGGGTACGAGTGGACTGATTGTAGCTTATAAGGCTGCTGCCGCCGAAGCCATTGCCGCTGCCACCATCATTGAAAAGACGGTAGATGAGGCGGTGACTTTCCTCTTCGAATACCCCTTCATGAACGATGTGATGCGAGTAGTGAAGGAGGAGGAGCCGGAAATCCTGGAACAGTCGTATGATATGGACTGCCGCATGACGCTCCGTATCCGCCAGTCCATGATGCCGAAGTTGCGGGCACGGTTGGAGAAAGTAGAAACATTGAGGTTTGAATAATACAACAAATGGGATAAGAGCCCCTTTCAATAGGGAAGTTGTTCGTTTCCTTTAACGGAACAAGTTGTTTTGTCCTTCGGAACAGACTGTTTTCTTTGCGGAAACGGCATCACTCCTTATGAAAGGCTGACTCCCTCCTTTAAACAAAAGAAAGTTTATGGCATTTAGTGCAACAAAAAGAGAACTGGGCGAGCTCTACACCTTCTTTCGCCTGCTGGCGGATGGAGCCGTGTCACTGGGTACACCGAAAGCTGAAAAAGACGAAACCCTGCGCTGGCCCGTTGCCTTGATACAGAGGGAAGAGCATGACGGTACGCGCCGTTACTATATCGAAGCGCAGGAAGTGCGCGTTGTCAGCGGAACTGCCGGGAAGGACGGTTCGTTTGTTCCGGGCGAGAAGGAGGAACTGCGTTTCCCCCGCGAAGACTTTGGTGATGCGGCAGAGTTGGTTCTGCATCTGCTGAAGAACGTTTCGGGCGAGGAAGTGGAAGTGTCCGAAGGTTTGGAAGCCTTTTTGGATGCTGTCAACATCTTCGACCTGGAAGCAAAGACGGAGGACCGTACCGACTTCTCCGTTGCCTTCTGGCATCCCGAAGCACCTCTAACGGGCTTCAATGTCCGTTGTCGTCTTACCCCGATGAATCCGTTGCTGGACGGAGGGCGCACGGCGAATCTGAAGCTGGAGCAAAGCGGTGTCAAGTTTGCCGTGCCCACGGTGAACAAGGTGAATGCCCTGCCGGAATCTCCTACGGAAGTGGCAGAACGCATGATGATGATTGAGCGACTGGGCGGCGTGCTGAAGTATGCCGACGTTGCCGACCGCGTGTTCCGCTGCAACTTGCTGATGATAGACCTCCACTTCCCCCGCATGCTTGCCGAGATGGTACGCTTGATGCACTTGGACGGCATCACCCGCATCAGCGAATTGACGGAGCGCATCAAGGAGATGAATCCGTTGAAGATAAAGGACGAGTTGATAAACAAGCACCGCTTCTACGAGTTCAAGATGAAGCAGTTCCTGCTGGCACTTGCCCTCGGCATGCGCCCTGCCAAAATTTATAACGGTACGGACTCTGCCGTCGAAGGCATCTTCCTGACGGACGGCAGCGGGCAGGTACTTTGCTACCACAAATCCCGTCCGCAGGTCTTTGCAGACTTCCTCTATCAGAATACGCGTTTGGAGAAAGGTGCCGTAGAGAAAGATAAATACGGCTTCTTGGAGCGCGAGAACGGCGTCTGGTACTTCAAGCTGAATGTAAAGATTGGGCTGGTGAAACGGTGAAACAGCCCCACTGAACACGTACTGAT